>Ga0209683_10000076_pt1 | contig 34356 bp, 21 predicted proteins | sample DOMMetBare2Fresh_FD_187474 | JGI IMG/M metagenome (GOLD analysis project Ga0209683, IMG submission 187474) | Wetland sediment microbial communities from St. Louis River estuary, USA, under dissolved organic matter induced mercury methylation -... | ecosystem: Environmental > Aquatic >... | reverse complement strand
GAAAAGCTGCTGTTTGCGTTCAGCTCAAGTCGCGCGGCATCGATCACCGAGCGCTTGGTGCTTCCGACATCGGTGATCACCGCATGTGCCGGCACCGCACCTGCAATCGCGGCAAAGATCGTCCGCATCGCGCCAACCGGCACCGCGACCAGCACCAGGTCCGAACCTCGCACGGCTTCGGCGGCGCTCGACGCAACACGATCGATCACGCCGCGTTCCCGCGCCCGCGCCAGTGCAATCGAGTCGCAATCGAACCCGATCACCTCGGCGACTGAGCCGGTGTGCCGCCAGGCTAATGCGGCCGAGCCGCCGATCAGGCCGACTCCGATCAGCGCCAGCTTCATGCGCGGATCATCCGGCGCGTCATCCGGCTCTTGCCGCGGCCAGTGCTTCCGGTAACGCGGCGAGGAACTTTGCGTTTTCCTCCGGCAGACCGATGCTGATGCGCAACCACTCGGGTAATCCGTAGTTGGCTACCGGCCGCACGATCACCCCGCGCTTGAGCAGTTCGTGATAGACCCTCGCTGCCGGGCCGACCTTCACCAGGACGAAGTTGCCGTAACTCGGCACATGCTCGAGCCCGAGCGCATTGAATCCATCGACCAGCTGCCGCATGCCGCGCAGGTTCAGCTCGAAGCTCGTGCGCAGGAAGTCGGCGTCGGCGAGTGCCGCGACGGCAGCGGCCTGCGCCAGCGTGTTGACGTTGAAAGGCTGCCGCACCCGGTTCAGCAGATCCGTGAGCTCCGCCTGCGCAATGCCGTAGCCGACACGCAGGCCCGCGAGTCCAAACGCTTTCGAGAACGTGCGCGAGATCAGAAGGTTAGGAAACTGCCGTACCCAGGCCGTCGAGTCGAACCGGTGTTCAGCGGGCAGGTATTCGTTGTAGGCCTCGTCGAGCACCACGACCACGTCCTTCGGCACGCGCGCGATGAACGCCGCCACCTGCGCGTGTGGAACAAGCGTTCCGGTTGGATTGTTTGGATTCGCCACATACATCAAGCGCGTGTCTGGCGCGATCGCCGCCCGCATGGCGTCCAGGTCGTGGCCGAGGTTCTTCGCCGGTACCACGATCGCGCGTGCGCCACGCGACTGCGTCGCCAATGCATACACCGCGAACGAGTGCTGCGAATAGACGCAGCTTGTTCCCGGCGCCAGCAAGGCCGCTGCTGCAAGCTCGAGAATGTCGTTGCTGCCGTTGCCAAGAGTGATCCATTCGGCCAGCACGCCGAAGCGCGACGCCAGCGCCGCTTTAAGCTCGAAACCATTGGAGTCCGGATAGCGGCCGACGTCGGCAAGGTGGTGGATCGCGCGCGCGATCGCATTTTGCGCCGAGGGCGGCATCCCGAGCGGATTCTCATTCGATGCGAGCTTGACGATCTCGTCGGCCTTCAAACCAAACTCGCGTGCGAGTTCCTCGATCGGCTTGCCCGCCTGGTAGGGCGCGATCGCGCGTACATACGGCAGTGCCGGAACGGTCTGGTTCGGCATCATCACGGCAGCCATCTTTCTTTCCTCACTCGAGAGGTCTATGTCGCAACGGGGTACGACCCGAGGCTCTTGAAGTAGGCGCAACGGTCGCGAAGCTCGGCGAGCGCCACGGCGATCTTCGGGTCCTTCTCGTGCCCCTCGATATCGACGTAGAACCAGTATTCCCATGCCCCGCTTTTTGCCGGCCGCGATTCGAAGCGCGTCATCGATACGCCATGCTGCGCCAGCGGGGTCAGCATCTGATAAACCGCGCCCGCCTTGTTTGGCACCGACAGAATCAGCGAGGTCTTGTCGCGCCCGGACGGCGTTGTGGTCTGCCTTCCCAATACGACGAAGCGCGTCCGGTTGCCCGGGTCGTCCTGGATGTGTACCGCCACCGCCTGCAATCCATAGCGTCCGGCAGCACTTTCGCCGGCGATGGCAGCGACGCTTCCGTCTTCGGCCGCCATGCGCGCGGCCTCCGCATTGCTTGCCACGCTGATGCGCGGCAGGCCGGGATGATGCTGATTGAGCCAGTTCACGCACTGCGCCAGCGACTGCGCATGCGCGCACACGCGCGTCGCACCACTCATCGTGCCGCTCTTCGTCAACAGGTTGTGATGAACCGGAAGCGACACTTCGGCAATGATCGACAGCGGCGTCGCAAGCAGCAGGTCGAGCGTGCGCGTAATCGAGCCCTCGGTCGAATTCTCGACCGGCACGATGCCGTAATCAGTCGTGCCCGCCTCCACATCGCGCATCACTTCGTCGATCGAGCCGCACGGTGAGGCGACGACGCCGGCGCCGAATTGCCGGCGCAGCGCCAATTCCGAAAACGTGCCGGGCGGACCGAGGTAGGCAACCGTGATCGGGCGTTCCAACGCGCGGCAGGCGGCGATCACTTCGCGATAGATGGCCTGCACCGTGGACGGGTGCAGCGGGCCGCCCCCTAACGCGCCGACCTTGTCGAGCACCACTGCCTCACGCTCGGGCCGATACACCGGCGCGTTGTGCTCGTGCTTCACGCGGCCGACTTCGGCGGCCAGTCGCGCGCGTTCGTTGATCAGTTCGACGAGCTTGCGATCGACCGCATCGATCGCGTCGCGCAGCGGTTTGAGCTGATCATCCATGCGAACGGGGTCAGGCCTCGGTCTCGCCGCCCACGTCGGCGCCTTCGACAGGGCCAATGCCGTTGTCGGCGTCGCTTTCGACGATGCGCTGCAGGCCGGCGAGCTTGGTACCTTCGTCGAGCGCGATCAGGGTGACCCCCTGCGTGGCACGACCCATCTCGCGAATCTCGGCCACGCGCGTGCGGATCAGCACGCCGCCAGTGGTGATCAGCATGATCTCATCGTCCGGTCGCACCAGCGTGGCCGCCACCACCTTGCCGTTGCGTTCGCTGGTGGCGATCGCGATCATGCCGCGGGTCGCGCGCGAATGGCGTGTGTACTCGGCGATCGGCGTGCGCTTGCCAAAGCCGTTCTCAGTCGCGGTCAGCACGCTTTGCTGCTCGTCTTCTGCGACCAGCATCGCAATCACGGACTGGCCTTCGTCCAGCTGCATGCCGCGCACGCCGCGCGCCGTACGTCCCATCGGACGCACGTCGTTCTCGTCGAAGCGCACCGCCTTGCCGGAATCGGAAAAAAGCATCACGTCGTGCTTGCCGTCGGTGATCGCGGCGCCGATCAGGAAGTCGCCGGCATCGAGGTCGCACGCGATGATGCCGGCCTTGCGCGGGTTGGCGAAGTCGGTGAGCTGGGTCTTCTTCACCGTTCCCATCGCGGTCGCCATGAACACGAAGTGCTCGGCGTCGAACTGCTTGATCGGCAGCACGACCGTGACTTTCTCGTTCTCGGCGAGCGGGAACATGTTGACGATCGGCTTGCCGCGCGAGGTGCGCGTTCCCTGCGGCACTTCCCAGACCTTCAGCCAATACAGCCGCCCACGATTCGAGAAGCACAGGATGGTGTCGTGCGTATGCGCGATGAAGAGCTGGTCGATCCAGTCGTCTTCCCGCGTCGCGGCCGCCTGCTTGCCGCGCCCACCGCGCTTCTGCGCCCGATAGTCCGCCAGCGGCTGGCTCTTGATGTAGCCGGCGTGCGACAGCGTGACGACCATGTCCTGCGGGTTGATCAGGTCCTCGGTCTGCAGATCTTCCGCCGTGCGAACGATCTCCGAGCGACGCGTGTCCCCGAACTCCTGCTTCAGCTGCTCGAGCTCTTCGCGAATGATCGAGGTGATGCGCTCTGGCTTCGCCAGAATGTCCAGCAGGTCGGCGATGAGGTCCATCACCTCGCGATATTCGTTGACGATCTTGTCCTGCTCCAGGCCCGTCAGGCGCTGCAGCCGCATCTGCAGGATCTGCTCTGCCTGTGTCTCGGACAATCGATACAGGCCGTCAGGCTGCAGGCCGAAATGAGCCTCCAGCGTCAGTGGGCGATACGCGTCTCGACTGTCACCCGCGCGTGCCAGCATTTCCCGCACCAGCGATGAGTCCCAGTTGCGCGCCATCAGTTCGCTCTTGGCCACCGGTGGCGTCGGCGCCGCCTTGATCACCGCGATGAACTCGTCGATGTTCGCGAGGGCCACCGCCAGGCCTTCAAGCACGTGTCCGCGGTCGCGCGCCTCGCGCAGTTCGAACACGGTGCGCCGCGTGACGACCTCGCGCCGATGCGAGAGGAACGCCTGCAGCATCTGCTTCAGATTCAGCAGCCGGGGCTGGCCATCGACCAGCGCCACCATGTTCATGCCGAACGTGTCCTGCAACTGGGTCTGCTTGTACAGGTTGTTGAGCACAACCTCGGGCAGCTCGGCGCGCTTCAGTTCGATCACCACGCGCATGCCGCTCTTGTCCGACTCATCGCGGATGTCGGAGATCCCTTCCAGTTTCTTCTCGTTGACCAGTTCGGCCATGCGCTCGAGCAGCACGCGCTTGTTGACCTGGTACGGCAGCTCGTCAACGATGATCGCGCTGCGCGCGCCCTTGTCGAGCTCCTCGAAATGCGTCTTGGCACGCATCACCACGCGGCCGCGACCGGTGCGATAGCCCTCGCGCACGCCATCCAGGCCATAGATGATCCCCGCGGTCGGGAAATCCGGCGCCGGAATCAGTTCGATCAGTTCTTCGACGGTCGCCTCGGGCGTGCGCAGCAACAGCAGACACCCGTTGACGATCTCGTGCAGGTTGTGCGGCGGGATGTTGGTCGCCATGCCCACCGCAATGCCGGCTGAGCCATTGATCAGCAGGTTCGGTACGCGGGCCGGCAGGACGGTCGGCTCCTGTTCCTTGCCGTCGTAATTGGGCTGGAAGTCGACGGTTTCCTTGTCGATGTCCGACAGCAGCAGCGCGGAGATCTTGTCGAGCCGGCACTCCGTGTAGCGCATCGCCGCCGGGTTGTCGCCATCGACCGAGCCAAAGTTGCCCTGGCCATCGATCAGCGTGTAGCGCAGCGAGAAGTCCTGCGCCATCCGCACCAGTGCGTCGTAGATGGCCGCGTCGCCGTGCGGATGGAATTTGCCCATCACCTCGCCAACGATCCGCGCACATTTCACATACGGCCGGTTCCACACATTGTTGGACTCCTGCATCGCGAACAGCACACGGCGATGCACCGGCTTCAAGCCGTCGCGCACGTCGGGCAGCGCGCGGCCGACGATCACGCTCATCGCGTAATCGAGATAGGACCGCCGCATCTCCTCTTCGAGCGAGACCGGCAGCGTTTCCTTGGCGAATTGATCCATCGGCGGGGGTGTCAGACCGTGCCCGACGATCGGGCGAACGTGATCTGAAGGCAGGTGGCGAGCAGTCCCGCCGGCCTGCAATTCACGGCTGATTTCGAAGCTGGAAGTCTATCAGCGCGCGCCGCTTTTTCCGGCCGCGTGGCACACTCCGCGCCGGCTCGCCGCGAACGCGCAGCGGCTCGGAGAAACGCACCGATGACGCCCGTGGAAACCCTGATCGAGTGCCGCTGGGCGGTGCCTGTGCGGCCGCATGGTGCGTTCGAGGATCACGCGATTGCGATCGATCAGGGCCGCATTGTCGCCGTGCTCCCAACCGCGGAGGCACGCCGTCGATACTCACCCGGGCGACGGGTCGAACTCCCGAACCACATCGTCACGCCCGGCCTCGTCAACGCCCATACCCACGCCGCGATGACGCTGCTGCGTGGAATCGGCGACGACCTGCCACTGATGCGCTGGCTGACCGAGCGCATCTGGCCGATCGAAAAGGCACTGGTTTCCGAAGAATTCGTCTTTGACGGCACGCGTCTGGCGGCGCTCGAAATGCTCCGTTCGGGGGTCACCTGCTGTTCCGACATGTATTTCTTCCCCGACGCCGCGGCGCGCGCGTTGCGCGAGGTCGGCATGCGCGCCGTGGTTGGCATCATTGCGATCGAGTTTCCGAGCGCTTATGCAAACGATGCGGAGGACTACCTGCGCAAGGGACTGGCCGCTCGCGACGCGCTGCGCGACGACCCGTTGACGAGCTTCACGCTTGCGCCGCATGCCCCTTACACGGTCTCGGACGCGACATTCGAGCGTATTGCGATGCTCGCCGAGGAACTCGACCTGCCGGTACATATTCACGTGCACGAGACCCAGCATGAGATTGACGAATCGACGGCGCAGCACGGCATGCGTCCGCTCGCAAGACTCGATCGGCTCGGATTGCTGTCGGAACGGCTCATCGCCGTGCACGCCGTGCACATGACCGAAGCGGAAATCTCGCTGCTGGCGGAGCGGGGCGCCTCGGTCGCGCATTGCCCGACTTCGAATCTGAAACTCGCCAGTGGCATTGCGCCGGTCGCGGCGATGCTCAGGGGCGGCGTCAATGTCGCATTGGGCACGGACGGCGCAGCGAGCAACAACCGGCTGGATCTGCTTGGGGAAACCCGGCTGGCCGCACTGCTTGCCAAGGGTGCCGTCAGCGACGCGGCGGTCATGCCAGCCACCACTGCGCTGGCGTGCGCGACCCTCAGCGGTGCTCACGCATTGGGGCTCGACCGCGAAATCGGTTCAATTGAAGTCGGCAAACAGGCAGATTTGACTGCCTTTGATCTAAATAGCCCCGAGGAGAGCCCCTGCTTCGAACCCGTTTCTCATCTGGTCTATGCTTCGGGACGCAGCGCTGTAAGTGATGTCTGGGTCGCGGGTCACCATGTTGTGCGCGCGCGACAAGTGGTCACGCAAGCAGGAGAAGACCTTTCAAGGGTCATCTTGGCCACAATTCCAGCGTGGCAGAATAGATGTCGGCAGTTTTTGAAGTAGCCGGCGGCCCGCAAACAGCATGATCGTTTGCGGCGCAAGTCGGGCGGCGGACGCTACGTTCCACGGCCCGGAGGGCGCATAAACCGGTGCAGGAATTCTGCGTACACGAGTGAGGAGAACCATGAAGAAAACCGCGAAGCTCGGTTTACTCATCGCGACCGCGATGGTGACCGCGTCCGGCGCCGCCTTTGCCCAAAGCAAAGACGTCGACGGGAGACCCAATGCCCCGGCGTATGTAATGGACGCGCGTGGCAATGTGGTGTTTGACCCATTTGGCCTGTGCTGGCGCACCCCTTGGTGGACGCCACAACTCGCCTCTCAGGGTGGCCCGACAGGAGCCGGTTGTGCGTGCGATAAGGCTGCGCTGCCCAAAGAGGTCTGCGAGCCGCCTCCGCCGCCTCCGCCGCCACCGCCACCGCCGCCGCCTGCTGCTCCGCCGGCGCCGCCACCGCCCCCACCGCCGCCACCGCCACCGCCTGCTCCGACCAGCGAGAAGGTGACGTTCGCAGCCGACGCGCTGTTCGACTTCAACAAGTCGGTGCTGAAGCCCGAGGCGACCGCCAAGCTGGACGATCTCGTATCGAAACTGGCCGGCGTGAATCTTGAGGTGATCGTCGCGGTCGGACATACCGACTCGATCGGCTCGGATGCATACAACGACAAACTGTCGATGCGTCGCTCGGATGCGGTCAAGCAGTATCTGGTCAAGAAAGGGATCGAGGCCAATCGCATCTACACCGAAGGCAAAGGCGAGCGCCAGCCGGTCGCGGACAACAAGACCGACAGCGGCCGTGCGAAGAACCGTCGGGTGGAAATCGAGGTCGTTGGCACGCGGACAATCCGCCGCTAACGAAGTTTCCCCTCGCAAAACAAAAGCCCCGCGATGCGGGGCTTTTTTTCGTCACTGTGAAATGTCTATGGAACGCCGAGCGCGGACCGAATCGCTGTCGCCGCCGTGCTGTTGAAGCGATACTGAAAGTCAACGATGCGTGCACCGGCCCGGTACAGCTTGCCTGGCCGCACGCCGGGCGCACCTTTGGTGGGCTCGATGAAGGCGATCAACGCGGCCTCGCGCTCAACGCGTGTGACGCCCGTATCCAGCGGATCGACATTGGCGCCGAACGACAGCACGATCGCGCGCGTCCCGCCCACCATCCGCTCTTCCCAGGTGCCTTCGGCAACCGGCTGTTCGGACGCGCGCGCGCAGAACATGGTCCCGCTCTTGGCCCGAAACAGTTCCGTCTTGCCCTTGGTACCGACGCCGCGAAAGTGCAGCGCATAGGGCGTGGCGCCGTCGCGATCCTCGTAGGCGAGACAGAACGGCGTGTCCTTTGAGAAGTTCGCGACCATCTGCTTGACGTTTGCGGCGCCGGTGAAGGACTCGCGCCGCGGCAGCATCAGCACGTCGTCGGCAAAGCGCGCATCCGCGAGATAGGCAACCGCCCCGGCGGGGAATTTGGCACCCGCCGCTTTGGCGGCCTCCGGCCGCGTGTAGTTCTCTGCCGTGCGCAGGAAGTCGCCGATCTGCAGACCCGAGACGTCATAACCCTTGATCGACACCGCCATGCGCAGCGGATGCGTCGTGTTGTAGACAAGCTGAACGCTGCCATCGGTCGCGGGAATCGCGTAGGTCGGGTCCCCGATCGCCCTGCGCTCGCCATCGCGCACAAAGTTCTGAACGTCGATATTGGCGTTGAACGCGCTGATTCCGAGTTCAGTCGTCGATTCATTCAGCGGATAGCGATCGCCTTGCGGCTTGTCGCCGGCACGCAGATTGACCACGCGCGTGCCGGAAAAATAGAACAGGCCATCGCCCCGCAGTGCGTCGATCGATTTCAAGTCGAGCGGGCGCGCGCCATGCACGGGTTGCGCCTCCTCCGGCGCAACAAATCGCGCGGTTGCCGGCTGCGTTTGCGCCAGCGCGACCGGCGTTGACGCGACAAACAGCGCCGATACCAGCGCAGCAATCATTCGAAGTCTCATCATCGGGCTCCGTGCATTTGAGGTGCATTGAAATCTAAGCCAAGGCTTCGTCTGCGAACCCAGCCACACGTTGCCGAAGGTCCCCTGAAACGGCTAGTCCGGAGCGACTCGCTCGAACCCATGCGCATGCCCGGCGGACGAGCCGCAACGCGATTGAGCTGTGCCTACCCCGAACGCATGATGCGGCTAGTATCCGTTCATAAACCCTGTGGAATGCAACATGAGTGCCAATGTCGACGAAGCCGAGCTGCGCAAGTTCGGTGACCTTGCGCATCGATGGTGGGATCCCACCGGCACGATGCGGCCCCTGCACGAGATGAATCCGCTGCGGCTCGACTGGATCGACCGGATCGAGTCATTGGCAGGCAAGCGCGTGCTCGACGTCGGCTGTGGCGGTGGGATCCTCTCCGAGGCGATGGCCGCGCGTGGCGCGCAGGTCACCGGGATCGACCTGTCGGACAAGCCGCTGCAGATCGCCGAGCTGCACGCGCTGGAGAGCGGCGCGCGCGTCAACTACCAGAAGATCTCGGCCGAGGAGCTTGCGGCCAAGGCGCCGGCCAGCTTCGACGTCGTGACCTGCATGGAAATGCTGGAGCACGTGCCGGATCCAGCGCAGACGGTGCGCGCCTGCACGACACTGGCACGGCCCGGCGGCGCGGTGTTCTTCTCAACGATCAATCGCAATCCCAAGTCGTTTCTGTTCGCGATTGTCGGCGCCGAATACGTGCTGCGGCTGCTGCCACAAGGCACGCACGAGTATGCCAAGTTCATCCGGCCGAGCGAACTCGGTCAATTTGCACGCGAGGCCGGACTTGCGATCGTTGAGATCCTCGGCTTGAGCTACAACCCGCTGACGAAGCGCTTCGCCCTCGGCGGGGGCACCGACGTGAATTACCTGATGGCCTGCCGCAAATCGTGATTGCGCACGTCGAACTGGTGCTGTTCGATCTGGACGGCACGCTGGTGGACACCGCGCCCGACCTCGCGGCCGCTGCCAATCGCCAGCGCGCCGACCGCGGATTCGAGCCCTTGCCGCTGGAGCAGCTGCGTCCGATGGCGAGCCACGGCGCGCGCGGCTTGATCGGCCTTGCGCTCGGCCGCGCGCCGGGTGACGCCGACTACGAACCGCTGCGACAGCAGTTCCTCGACTACTACGAACAGGCGTTGTGCGTGCATTCGCGGCTGTTCAGTGGAATGGAATCGACGCTCGGCGCGCTTGAGCGGTCGGGCGTGCGCTGGGGCATCGTGACCAATAAGCTCGCGCGTTTCACCAAACCACTGGTCGAGCGGCTTGGGCTGCATGAACGCGCCGCGTGTGTGGTGAGCGGCGACACCACGCCGCACGCAAAACCGCACCCGGCGCCGCTGTTGCACGCGATGACACAGACGGGTGCAACGCCCGCAGCATCGATCTATGTCGGCGACGATCTGCGAGATATTCAGGCCGGCCGTGCCGCAGGAACCGCCACGGTGATTGCGGCCTATGGCTACCTTGGTGCTGATGCAGACATCAGCAGTTGGGGCGGCGATCACGTCATCGAACGGCCAGCCGACTTGTTGCGATTGGTGGGAGCGGACTGAGCCGCACGACCGACGTTTAGCAAACGACCGCATGCAGATCCCGCGCAAACTGATAGTCGCCGCGATGGTCTCGGCCGGCGTGCTGGCGCTTGTGATCGTGGGCCTTTGGCTGGGCGTTCCGGCAGCAGCGCGCTGGGGCATCGAGACGGTCGGTTCGCGCGAGATCGGCCGTGCGATACAGGTGGGCGAGATACGCTTCAATCCGTTCACGCTGAAGGCGACGCTCGCCAGGCTCAGCGTCGCCGGACTGCCGGGTGAGTCGGCGCCGCTGCTGGCGATCGAATCGCTGGAGGCAGATCTCTCGATCGCTTCGCTGCGCCAGCTTGCGCCGGTGATCAAAGCGCTGCACGCGCAGGGAGTGCGCGCGAATCTCATCCGCGTCGAAGAGAATCGCTTCAACTTCAGCGACATCGTTGATCGGATGCTGGCGCAGCCGGCCGGCCCTGAATCCGCCTCCTTTGCGTTGTACAACGTCGAGATCGACGATGCGGCGATTGCCCTTGACGATCGCGTGCTCAAGTCCAAACACACGCTCGACGCGATCAAGCTCGGGTTGCCGTTCATCTCGAGCCTGCCGGACGATGTTGAAGTCAAGGTACGCCCTTCATTTTCTGCGCAGCTCAACGGGCACCCAGTCGCCTTGACGGCGGAGACGCAGCCGTTCGACGCCGCCCTGCACACCAGTGTCGCGCTCAAGTTCTCGGGCATCGATCTGCCGCGCTACCTTGGCTACCTGCCGCTGCGGTTGAACTTCGATCTGCGCAGCGGTGCGCTCGACACCGACTTGCGGGTATTCTTTCGCCGCGCGGTACCGGCAACGAAAACCGATCCGGGGCACACCGCGCAGTTATCCCTGTCAGGCGCGCTGGCGGTTCGCGATTTCACCTTCGCCGAGCGCGGCGCAAGCAGCCCGCTTCTGTCCTGGCGAAGGCTCGATGTGGCCTTGGACGAAGTGGCGTTGCGGGAAGCCCACGCAAAGATCCGCGCGATCACGCTCGACGGTGCGCACGCAAATATCGTGCGCCGCGCGGACGGATCAATTGCCGGGGAGGCCGCACTCTCACAACCAATTGATCTTCCGGCCTCTCAAGAGGCGACCAACGCCAAGCCCGAAGCCGGCAAGCCTTTCACATTTGAACTGGGCGAGTTGAAGATCGCCGACGCCGCGGTGGATTTCAAGGACGACAGCGTTCGTTTCGCGCGACGCATCGCGCCAATTGCAGTCGAAGTGAAGGGGCTGTCAAATCGACCTGACGCACTGGCAAAAGTCGCGTCCACGCTGACCGCGGACGATCAGACGCAACTGCGGATCGAGGGCGACGTTGGCATTGCGCCACTCAGAGTCGCGCTTGCCGCCGAGATGTCGTCGCTGCCGCTCAAGAGCGCCCTGCCCTACCTGCACGCCTTCACGACCGCGCGCATCGACGGCACCATGGATGCCGGCGCAAGACTGCTGATCGACCAGTCCGATACCGGCGTCGCGATCAAGGTCGAAGACGCACACGCCGATGCGAAATCTCTGCGCGTGCGCGACAGCGCGGGCGGAACTGCCGCGCTCGATCTGACCCGGCTGACCTTGTCCGGTGGCGCAGTCGATGTCGCGCAGCGGACCGCTGTACTTGGCCAGATCAAGGGCGACGGCCTGCGTTTGATTGCGGCGCGACTTGCCGACGGCACGCTGGATTGGTCCCGCCTCATCGTCGCGCAGACGCCAACGCCGGCTGCGGGTTTGCCGTCGACACCATGGAAGGTCCGTGTCGGCGAAGCCCAACTGAACGGCGGCCGCATCATCGCGACCGATGAATCCGTTGCACCGGCGGCGCGCCTCGCCGTCGACAGTCTCAGCGTTTCCGTGCGCGACTACGCGATCGACGGTCATGAGCGCACCGCTCTGAATCTGCGCGCCCGCACCGGCGGCGGCACTGTCAGCTCACGCGGCTGGGTGCGCGTGACGCCCCTGGCGTCGAATCTTGATCTGGACATCGCCAACGTCGACGTCGGCGCCTTGCGGCCGTACCTGAAGCAGTTCGCCAACGCGGTTCTCACGACCGGCAGTGTGTGGACGAATGGCAAGCTCGCGCTCGAATCGGGCAAGGACCGCGGCGCATTGCGCGTCGCCTACGACGGCTCGGCTCGCGTGACGAATCTCGCGCTGCTCGATGGCGGCGGCGAAACCGAACTGGCGCGCTGGCAGGCACTCAACATCGATACGGTGAAGCTGCGCAGCGGCGAAACTGCGCCTGAGATCCAGTTGGGCACCGTGCAGCTTTCCGATTTTTATGCGCGCGTGATTCTCTCTGCGGAGGGTCGTCTCAATCTGGTGGACGTATTCAAGTCACCAGGCGCGCAAGACGAAACGACGCAAGGCGACCCCGCGACCCCCAAGACGCCGCCAGCGGCCGATGCGAACGCCCCACCGCCGATGCGGATCCGCATCGGCGGCATCGAACTCGCGCGCGGCAACGTTAACTTCACTGACAACTTCGTCAAGCCAAACTACACCGCCAACCTGACCGATCTCGGTGGAACGATCTCCGCGCTCGCGTCCGATGCTGTGAACCCGGCCGATGTTGCGATCCGTGGCCGCATCGACAGCGATGCGCCAGTCGAGATCACGGGCAAGGTCAATCCACTTGCGCCGAAGCTGTTTCTTGATATCGCGGCCAGCGCCAAGGGCGTGGAACTGCCGCGACTCACACCCTATTCTGTCAAGTACGCCGGCTACCCGATCCTCAAGGGCAAGCTGTCAATGGATGTCCACTACCACGTCGACGACCAGCAATTGAAGGCAGACAACCACCTCCTCCTCGATCAGCTCACCTTCGGCGATCGTGTTGAAAGTCCGACCGCGACCAAGCTGCCCGTGCTGTTCGCAGTGTCGCTGCTGAAGAACCGGCGCGGCGAGATCGACATCAATCTGCCGGTGTCCGGTTCGCTGAACGATCCGCAGTTTTCCATCGGCGGGATCATCGTCCGCGTGATCGTCAACCTGCTGGTCAAGGTCGTAACGGCGCCCTTCTCTCTGCTCGCGGCTGCGTTCGGCAGCGGCGAGGAGCTGGGCTACCTGGAATTTCCGCCCGGCAAGGCCGTGCCGACGGCAGCCGAAGCGAAGAAACTCGACACCTTGTCGAAAGCACTCAACGACCGCCCGAGTCTGCGGCTCGAAGTCACCGGCCGCGTCGATCCGGCTGCCGATACGGAACCCCTGCGCGCGTCCAAGCTCGACGCCAAACTGCGGGCGGCCAAGGTTCGCGACATCGTACGCGCGGGCGACAGCGTCGATCCGGCGACGGTCACCTTCAGCGAGACCGAGCGCCCCGCGCTGATCGCACGCGTCTACGCAGATGAAAAGATCCCGGACAAGCCGCGCAACGTGATCGGCATCGCCAAGACCATACCGGTCGCCGAGATGGAAAAACTGATTCTGTCGACGATCAGCGTCGGGGATGAAGACCTGCGCAAACTCGCCAACGACCGCGCTGCCACGGTGCGCGATCAGCTCGAGGCGCAGGGCAAGGTGCCGCGCGAACGAATGTTCCTGGTAACGCCGAAACTGAACGCGGAAGGAATCCAGGACAAGGGCCGGCCGTCGCGGGTCGATTTTTCGTTGAAATGATTCGGTGCACGATTTGCCCGCCGCGCACGGCGTTGGCATCGGCTACGCTCGCGGCTTTCGCGGATGCCGTGCGCGAGGCGCTCGTGGACGATGTGCGTGCTGCGCTCGCTTTCTGACCCTGTACAAAGGACCTGGCGATGCTGCTGTGTCAGATCAGCGATCCCCACATCGTCGAGGAAGGTACGCTCGCCTATGGGCGGATCGACACTCCGGGCATGCTGGAGCGATGCGTTCGCAAGATCCTCGAACTGCCGCGGCGGCCTGACGCGCTGATTGCCACCGGCGATTTGACGGAGCATGCCACGGTCACCGAGTACGGGTTTCTCGGCGAAATCCTCGCGCCACTGCAGATGCCGATATTCCTCGCCGTCGGCAACCACGACGAGCGCGCGGCGCTGCAGGCGGCGTTTCCCCATGACTCGCATCTGCGCGGCGACGACGGGTTCGTCCAGTACGTGATCGACGATTTCGCCGTGCGTCTCGTCGTGCTCGACACGGTCGTTCCGAATCAAGAGGGCGGCGAGTTGTGCGAGCGGCGCTTGCGGTGGCTCGACCGCACGCTTGCGGCATCCGATCGACCCACCATCGTCGCGCAGCATCACCCGCCCTTCGTCACTGGCCTGAGCTACATGGACGAGAGGAGTCTTGCCAAACCGGCCGCAGAGGCCGCGGTAATCGCCAAGCACCCGCACGTCGAGCGCGTGATCAGCGGCCACTACCACCGCAACATGCAAGCGCGCTTCGCCGGGACGGTCGCAACGGCGTGCCCCAGCACCGCGCACCAACTGCTGCTCGACCTGGTGCCGGGCGCCGACATCCGCTTCACCTACGAGCCATCGAGCTTTCATCTGCATTTCTGGAATGGCTCGGAGGTCATCACTCATACCGGGGTGGTCGGTGACTTTCCCGTGTGGGGCACGAGCGATTGACCCGCCGATTATTCTGCTTCCTGGTGGCACGGCCTTTTGTGTGTCATCTCACAACCAGCTCTGAGTAGACTTTCCAGCATGGTCAAGTGCCCCGGCTGTGGCGAAGAGAATCCGCCGAAGTTCAAACTGTGCGGCTACTGTGGCACGCCGCTCGCCGCGGCGGCGCCCGCACTGCCGGCGCACGAGTTGCGCAAGACCGTCACGCTGATCTTCTGCGACCTGAAGGGTTCGACCGAACTCGGCGAACGCCTCGACAGCGAAGCGCTGCACGAGGTCAAGGAGCGCTACTTCAAGGCGATGGCCGCCGAGATCACGCGCCACGGCGGGAAGATCGAGAAGTACATCGGCGACGCGATCATGGCGGTGTTCGGTTTGCCGCGTGCGCATGAAGACGATGCGCTGCGGGCCGTCCGCGCTGCTGCAGGCATGCAGGCGGCGCTGCATCAGGTCAACGAGGATCTCAACGCCCATTTTGGCGTAACGCTGGCCAACCGGACGGGGGTCAACACCGGCGAAGTGGTGGCCAGTGACGATCCGACGGCCGATCAGAAGCTCGCCACCGGCGACGCCGTCAACGTGACCGCGCGTCTCGAGCAGGCCGCACCCGCCAACGAAATCTACATCGGCGAAGTCACTTACCGACTGGTGCGCGACGCGGTCGAGGTCGAAGCCGTCGAACCGCTGACGCTCAAGGGCAAGTCGCAGCCGGTCGCGGCCTACCGCCTGCTGAAGGTGCATGGGCTCGACGGCAACGTACGGCGCAGCGACACGCCGATCGTTGGGCGTGACGAAGAGCTCGCCGCGCTCGCCAAGGTCTATCGCGAGGTTTCCGAGGGAAAGTCGGTTCGGCTCGTGACCGTGATCGGCGATGCGGGTGTCGGCAAGTCGCGGTTGGTGCACGAAGTCGTGGAGCGCATCGCGGCCGGTGCGCGCGCGCTGCGCGGCCGGTGCCTGGCGTATGGCGAGGGCATCACCTTCTGGCCATTGCGCCTGATGGTGAGCGCCGCCGCGGATATTCGGGAAGATGATTCGCCCGAAGCCGCCCAGGAAAAGATTCTCAAGTTCGTCGGTGAGTCCGACATCGCCGTGCGCCTCGCATCCGCAGTGGGGCTGAGCCCCGCGCAGTTTCCGTTGCACGAGGTCTACTGGGCGGCACGCAAGTTTCTGGAAAAGCTCGCCGGAGACTACCCGGTCGTTGCGCTGATCGACGACATCCACTGGGCCGAACCGGCGTTTCTGGACCTCCTCGAACACATCCTCGACACCTCCGTCGGCGCGCCGATCCTGCTGCTCACCACCGCGCGGCACGACTTGCTCGAAGAGCGCCCGCAATGGGGCGACCGCGAATCTTCGGTCCGGCTGGTGCTGAAGCCGTTGACCGACGCGGCGTCGGCGCAGATCGTCACAAACCTGCTCGGCTCTGCGGGACTGTCCGACGACGTCGTTGCGAAGATCGTCGGCGCGGCCGAGGGCAACCCGCTCTACGTCGAGCAGATGCTGTCGATGCTGATCGACAGCGGCGCGCTGCGGCAGCAAGATGACCGCTGGGTCCGCGCCGACGCAAACGCGGAGATCGACGTGCCGCCGACGATCCACGCGCTGCTCGAGGCTCGGCTCGACAAGCTCGGCCGCGAGGAACGTGCAGCGGTGGAGCCGGCGTCGGTGATCGGACTGGAGTTCGCTCAATCGGCGGTCGCCTCCCTTGCTGCCGAAGCGGTGCGCCCGACGTTGGACAAACACCTCACCACGTTGACGCGTAAGCAGTTCATTCGCCTGTCCCGTGCATTGGAATCCGAGCCGTTCTTTCGATTCCAGCATCAACTGGTGCGCGACACCGTGTACAGCGGTCTCCTCAAGCGCGCGCGCGCCAACCTGCATATCGCGTTTGTTACGTGGGCCGATCGCATCAATGCTGATCGTGATCGCGCGCTCGAGTTTGAAGAGATTCTCGGCTATCACCTTGAGCAGGCAAACAAATACCAGCGCGAACTCGGCCCACTGGACGAACAGGGTATTGCCATCGGCCGTGACGCGTCACGGCGGCTTTCTAACGCAGCGAAACGGGCATTTGCACGCGGCGACATGCACGCTGCCGCCAGTCTGTACCGGCGGGCCGCGACGGTACTTGCCGAAAATGACCCAGACCGAGTCGCACTGCTGCCCGCACTCGGCGAAACGCTGATGGAACTCGGCGATTTCGTCCAAGCGCGTGGAGTTCTCGAAGAGGCCGTGTCCGCGGCCGAACGCAATGGTGACCAGTGCCTCAAGGCATCGGCCCGGCTCGTGGGAATGCTGATACGAATGTACAGCGCCGAGCCCGGCGATTGGAGCGGCGAGGCCTTGCGGGCGGCACAGGCAGCAATCCCGCTCTTCGAGCAGGAAGGTGCTCACGACCGATTGGCGAACGCATGGCGGGTAAGCGGCCTCGTACACGCTCTTGCCGGACAGTATGGGCAAATTGCAGCCGCCATTGAAAAATCGATTGCGCATGCCCGGCTCGCAGGCGATGAGCGAATGATTGCACGCTCAGGGCTTGTCCTTTCGACAACCGCAGTTTTTGGGCCGACGCCTGTGCCGAAAGCGATTGAACAGTGCCAACAACTGATCGCCAACGGCATGAGCAACCGCCAAGTCGAAGGCAGCATCATGTGCACCTTGGCACAACTGCGTGCCATGAACGGCGAGTTCGATGCCGCCCGGGAACTCTATCGGCGCGGGCGCGCTTTGTTGCGGGACCTTGGGCAAGGCGTCAATGCTGCATCCACCGGCCTCGACGTTGCGCGGGTTGAGCTGCTCGCTCGCGACCTTGCTTCAGCAGAACGTGAAGTGCGGGCGGACTTCGAGTTTCTACGCGCGCACGGCGAAACCTACTTCCTGTCCACGATGGCGTCACTTCTGGCGCGCATTGTTCGCGATCAAGACCGCGACAGTGAAGCGACGGCCCTGTCGAAGATTGCCGAAGATGCCGCCTCAGCAGATGATGTCGAGTCACAGATCCTGTGGCGCACGGTGCGCGCACCCATTTTGGCGCGACATGGGCGGTTCGACGAAGCCGAAGCGCTTGCGCACGCAGCATTGGCGATGGCCCGAACAACTGAAGCGCTGCTCTTCAAAGCCGAGGCCTGCTATGAACTTGCCTCTGTGATGAGTCTTTGCGGTCGTCTCGACGAAGCGCGCAGCGCGATCGCTGAAGCTGCAAGCCTCTACTCCGCCAAGGGAGACGTCGTCTCCCTGAAACGCGCAGCGGAGTTCGCCGCGCGTCTCTGACTATCGCCGGCGCCTTAAGCAAGAAGCGCCGCGAGGTTCTACCACTTGATGCTGCCGTTTTGCAGCGCCAGCAGGATGAAGATCCAGTCGCCCTCGTCATCGGCCGTCAATGTCAAGCCAAAGGGCGGCGGGCTCTGCTGAAGGACTTTCTTCGACACTGCTACCCGGCCGCTGATGCAGACCGGGTTATTGGCATTCGGCCCACCGACGTCGCTGCAATTCTGCAATTGCGTATCCGGCAAAACCGTAACCGGCTCACCGCTTTCTGACTGGTAGTACAGCACCGCTCGGTCGATCTGGTTGAAGGACCGAATGGTCGAGGCGTCGCGCCGAAGCTCAATCGTGATCGGGCTGGCGAACAACTGCGAAACGCCCTGCGCGTTCTTCGGTGCCGGTATACGAATCTGAGTGGTGTTCGTCGTGATCGTGACATTGGTCGTGCCGCCCGGCACACCGTCGTCCTCAACAACCTCCGCAGTTGTCAGACTCAGAAGGGACTGAATCCGCAGTTTGGTCGCCGAAAGGTCGTAGTCGAAAGCCGTTCCGTTGCTTCCGGTGAAGAACGTTCCGCCGAAGCTCGGAACGTAGGTCTTCAGGTTGCGCCTTATCGGTGCCAGCTCGGTCGTGATCAGGGACGTCGTGGACGTCCCCGAGAATTGACCACCGTCCGTGGTCGGCGTCGTCGGGCTCGCCGCTTTAGAGAACGTCCCCTTGTAGTGAAAATCAATCGTCGATGTCGTTGCATAGCCGATCGTGTCCGTAATCGGCGGCGATCTGAAAATCACAACGAAGGTCGTCGAACCACGCAGTTGCCCGACGTTGCAGTTGATCGTGTTGTCGGCCGGTGTTACCGGGGACGTGCAAAGGCCGCTTGGAATGGATTCGACAAAGGTTGAGGTCTGATCGGGCGTCGCGCCGGTCACGTCTGTATACGTGCCGTCGCTGGTCAACACAAACTGATTGATCACGTTTGTCGTGTTGTTCTGGACTTCGAGTTTCCAAGCCGCGTAGTTGGTGAGCGTGCATCCGGTGGCAGTGCACTGTCGGCTGACCGATACAGCAGTTGGAATCGGTGTCACTGTGACAGTGATATCGGCATTCGCCCCGAAAGACGATGTCACGGCCCCAAGCATCACTGCGGCAAACAGAACCAATGATTTCAAGAAACGCATACTTTCCTCCTGAATTTCGTTTCGGGGCCCAGGGCGGGTCGCTTCATTTACGCGACCGCACTTCCCGAAGCTGCACCCTTGACCCTCTTTCTTGTTGGGCGCCGCCCCGCCTTCTCATCGCACCGCGCCGGCGAACCGGAACCAACGACACGATCGAGCTAGAGCAACGCGTGCGACGAATGGAATGCCGCGGCAGGCTACATCATCCACTCGGTCGAGGAAAGGTTAATCGCCCCAGTCTTTGAGAGACCACTGCGCGTGGATGGTGATTCGACGCGGACTTTCTGGAGCGTGCCTCGTCATAGGGACGGAGGCGGAACTTGCCGTTTTGCGCGCAACTCTCGAATCGATGCCGCTTCAGAGCTATCAAAGTGTTCGATGCAGTGCAACCAGCGTGATGTCATCGTCCTGTTCGGATCCGGCCAGATATTCCGTCACTGTCTTTAGTAGCGAATTGCAGACCTGCTGGCCGTCGCGACCCGCAAAGCCGCGCAGCAGTCCCTCCAGGCGTTCATACCCGAACTGCTCGCCCTGCGGATTGCTGCCGTCCGTGAGGCCATCCGTATTCAGAAGGAGTGTCGCGCCCTGCGGAATGCATAAGGCATTCTCGTCAAGCAGTAGCTCCTCAAACAGGCCCAGCGGCTGCCCGGGAAGCATGGGCAGCGTCTGCACGGCGCCGTCCATGTGCAACAGGATCGGCAGTTCGTGCCCTGCGCGCGCGTAATGAAACATGCCGGTCGAGATTTCCAGGATCCCAAGGAGGACGGTGACGAACTGATCCGACTGCTGCAGCTGGATCAAGTGAGAGTTGACGCGGCGCAGGATGTCGGCAGGCGAGCCGCCATGACCGGATTCAGCCATGATCAGCGCATGTGCGCGCGCCATGAAGATGGCCGCCGGTGCCCCCTTGCCGACGACGTCACCCACCACGACGCCAACGTGCTCGGCATCGAGGAGAAACACGTCATAGAGGTCACCGCCGACCATGCGCGCCGGCTGCATCAGCGCCCCGAAGTCGAAACCCGCCACCTTGGGCAGTGACTGCGGCAACAGACTCATCTGGATGCCGGCCGCGACCTGTAGCTCACGCTCGAGGCGTTCCTTTTCGATCAGCTTCGCCTGTGCCGTCTTGAGGTCGTCGTACGCCTGCTGCAGCTTGTGGTTGCGCTCCTGCAAGTCCTGAAACGCGGCCTTGTTGGATTCATCCAGCCGCTTGGTGAGACTCTGCACCATCGTGAATGCCATCTTGGGCTGGCGCAGCAGCAGCCCGCTGAAGTCCTCATGCGTCATGGTCCAGAGCAGAGACTGCTTGGCGGCTCGAATCGAAGCCGTGCGGGCGCGCCCTGGAATAAGCAAACTCATTTCACCCAGAAAATCCCCTGGCCACGCGTCGGCAATCTTTCTCTCGTCCGTGCTGTCGAGTCCCTTCACGACTTCGAGACTGCCCTCAAGCACGAGATAAAGCGTTCCCCCGGGGTCGCCCTCGTGAAAGAGAATGTCGCCCGGTTTCAGCGTCACTTCCTTCAGAAGTGAGATCAGGTGGGCGCGCTCGTCCTCTGGCAGGTCACTCAGGAGTGGGATCTGTTGGAACGCTTCGTTCGGAGTCATCGGTCACTGTTCTCACCATCACGGCGGGCGCAGTCTGGAGCAAGCGAAGCCATTTATCCAGTCGGCCGTCGCGGTGTTTCGGTCCAGCGAGGCCCGGTGCCGTCTTGATATCCCTTCAAATTGCACCATTTACTGACGTACAATCCCGATCACTGGGGGCGACCTGGCTTCGACGCGGGTTGCGAAACAGTCAGGGCATGCCGAGGACCAGTCACCTCGTAAATCCATCTGGATCACTACAAACGCCAACGACGAGCGTTTCGCTCTCGCCGCTTAATCCCGGTGAGACGCTGCACTAGTTTGTCTCTGGACTAGGTCGGGCCCGATCGAGGCGCAAGCCGAGGTCGTCAAACCCAACAGCAGCGCCATACACAGAGGCTGATCACCGGCAGGGTCGCGACGCCGGTGCCGAGAACCAGCGACTGGCTGTGCGTCGGCCTGCCGATCGGCTAAGCGCACGGTGAGACTCAAATAGATTGGCTATGCATGTAGAACTGTCTGTGGACCGCTCGTGGACGCGGGTTCAATTCCCGCCGCCTCCACCAGAACGCCAAAGGCCCCTTGTGGGGCCTTTGGCGTTTTGATGCGGGCGGGAATCGAAACCGCGTCCAGGATGGACGCGGGCGCGAGCCGGACAGGCGAGATGAACTGCTTCATCGCGCCTGCCTGCGAGCGTGCGAGCACCTATGAGCGCGAGCGCAGCCTGCAACGCCGATTCCCGCCGCGTGCACCGACTGCCGCTGCCCTGCCTGCCAGACGTGCCGCGCAAATCATCCACATCGATGGTCGCCCGCCACTCGTACCTGCGAGACAGATATAGTTCGACGCTGCCCGTTCTCTCCCGCCGCTGTTCGCCCACGTGTCCGTCGCTTCCCTTAGCCGATCCTTCATCGGCACGCGTATGCATCAAGCGGTACCGGTGCTCGTCGCGCCGTTATCTCGGACCTCGCGATGAACGACCCCATGGACATCGGCAACGCGCGCTCGACCGACGAGGCCGCGGTGCTGTCACGGGTGGCCGCCATCACCGGCGGCGGCGGCTGGGAAGTGGATCTCGCATCCGGGCGCCTGACCGTGACCCGCGAGGTCCATGCGCTGCTTGAAGTCGATCCCGCCACGTTCGAATTGACGCTCGAGACGGGGCGTGCTTTCTTCGACACGACGGCGCTGGCGCGCATTGATGCGGCAGCGCGCGGCGCGATCGTGGAGGGGCAAGGCTGGGATCTCGAACTGCCCTTCGTCACGGCCCGCGGGCGGCCACGGTGGATTCGCACGCGCGGCAAGTCGATCCGCCAGGGGCGGCGCTGCACGGCCCTGGTCGGCACGCTGGAGGACATCACCGAGGCCCGCGACGCGCGTACGCGGCTCGGCGGCCTGAGCGGCCAGTTGAGCGAACGGCTGCGCGTAGTGTCGGACGCCGCCGGGTTGGGCCTCTTCACGCGCGACCTGCAAACGGGTGTGGGCGAATGGAACGAGCAGACGTTCCGGCTGTACGGATTCGATCCGGGCGGGCCGGTGCCGACGCGCAACGAGTTGCTGTCCCACATCCACGCCGACGATCGTGAGAGGTTTCTGCGCGAGTGGTTCGACGGCGAAAACGAAGCGGGACCGCGCTCGGTGGAGTTCCGCATACTGCGTCCGGACGGAGTGGCACACGTGTACACGCACGGTGTGATCGAACGCGGCGCCGATGGCCGCCCGGCGCGGCTGTTTGGTGTCGCGATGGACGTGACCCGGAAGCGCCAGGCCGAGGAGCAACTGGGCGAGGCGCATGCGCGGCTGGCGCTCGCCACCAGCAGCGCCGGGGTCGGCGTGTTCCTGCGGGACGCTGCATCGGATGCGGGCTATTGGGACCCGGCGGTCTTCAGGATGTTCGGCCTGCCGGTGACCGATCACCCGCCCGCCCGTGCAGCGATCCTGGCTGCGGTGCATGTGGCCGACCGGCAGCAGTATCTCGATGCGTGGCGCGCGATCTGCAGCTCGACCCAGTTCCTGATGACCGAGATCCGCACCCTGCACCCAGACAAATCGATGCACTGGTTGCAGATCCGCGGGCGCAACGAGGGCGGGCGCGTCGCCGGCGCGGTGATCGATGTCACCGCGCAGAAGCAGGCGGAGCTGCAGGCGCGCGAGGCGCAGCGACAATTGCATGAAACGCTGCAGCGCCTCGAACTGGCAACCTCAGGCTCCGTGCTCGGGATCTTCGAGCGCGATCTCGACCGGGATCAGGCGTACTGGAGCCGCGAGAACTTTGCGTTGTGGGGCGAACCCGAGCAGGAGCAGCCGCCGACGTGGCAGCGTCTGCTGGAGCGGGTCCATCCGGATGATCGGGACTACTTCGTTTCGCAATGGGAGAAGTTGCGCCGTTCGACGGACTTCGTTCAATCCGAATTCAGGATCTCTCGGGGCGACGGCTCACAGCGCTGGCTGATGACCCGCGGCAAGCTCGGCAACGCAGGAGATGGCAATCGCCAGCGCGTGGTGGGCATCACGCTCGACATCACCCCGATGCGCGCTGCGCAGCAGGAACGCGATGCGCTGGTTGAGCGGTTCGATCTGATCGGCCGCTCGATGGGACTGGGCCTGTGGGAATGGGACGCGGCGCAACAGGTCACGACGTGGAACGATCAGATGTTCGCGCTGTTCGGTATCGATCGCGCCGGATCAACCGGCAAACACTGGGTTGACCTGGTCCATCCCGACGATGTTCCGGGGGCACAGCACACGTGGCTGTCGGCGCTTGCCGGCCTCCCGTCCTACGAGTTCGAGTACCGGATCGTTCGATCCGATGGCGAAGTGCGCTGGCTGGCGTCGCGCGGGCGGATTGTCCGCGACGCCCAGGGCCGGGCGCAGCGCGTCTATGGCATCGAATGGGACATCACCGAGCAGAAGAACGCGCACGCCGCGCTGCTGGCCAAGGAAGCTGCCGAGCGTGCCAGCGCGGCCAAGAGCACATTCCTTTCGCGGATGAGCCATGAATTGCGCACGCCGCTGAACGCAATCCTCGGCTTCGCGCAGATCCTCGGTCTCGACCGCGATGCACGGCTGGGCGCAACCGAGCGCGGGTACGTGAAGCAGATTGAATCCGCCGGCTGGCACCTCTTGACGCTGATTAACGAAGTGCTCGACCTGTCCCGCGTCGAGTCCGGCGGCGCCCGCGTCGATCTGACGGCAGTTGAGCTTGCGCCGCTGATCGACGAATGCATCGCGCTGACGAGCACGGATGCGGGCCAGCGCTCGATCAGCATTGAACGTGCCCAAGCGCCGGGCGCGCCAGACGTAGTGCTCGCCGATGCGACGCGTCTGAAGCAGACGTTGCTGAACCTGCTTTCCAATGCGGTCAAGTACAACCGCGAGGGCGGCCAGGTGTCGGTCCGTGTCACAGCAGGTGGCGAACAGCGCGCCAGGATCTCGGTGCGCGACTCCGGCAGCGGCATGACCGGGGCACAGCTCGAATCGTTGTTTCAACCCTTCAATCGGCTGGGTCTGGAATCGTCACCGATCGAAGGCACCGGTCTGGGCCTGACGATCTCGAAGATGCTGGTCGAGTTGATGGGCGGCACGATCCGGGTGGAGAGCACCGAAGGCGTGGGCAGCGAGTTCACCGTCGAACTGGCCGCAGCATGACGATCAATGTGTCGCGGTCCGATCACGCGATCGGCGGACGATAGAATTCGCGCCTTGGCAAAGCGCTGCACCGCGACACGCATTGACTGATGCGTAACGATCAGGTCGTCACGATTAATCGCGCCGACTACCGGCCGCCCGAGTTTCTCATCGAGTCGGCCGCGCTCGAATTCGACCTCGATCCGGAGCTCACGCGCGTAACGGCGACGCTGAAAGTGAAGCGCCGCGCACCTGGTTCGACCGGAGCGCTCAGGCTCGACGGCGAGGATCTGCAACTCGAGTCGATCGAACTGGACGAACACCCATTGTCGTCCGATCGCTTTCACGTTACGGACGGCAACTTGACGGTCGACGGCGTCGGCGACCACGCGCAACTGCGCATCGTCACGCTGATCCGGCCGCAGGCGAACACTGAATTGATGGGCCTGTACGTCTCACACGGCAATTTCTTCACGCAGTGCGAGGCGGAAGGATTCCGCCGCATCACGTTCTTTCCCGATCGACCCGATGTGATGTCGATCTACACCGTGATGCTGCGGGCCGATGCCCAGCGCTACCCGGTGCTGCTCGCCAACGGCAACCTCATCGAACAGGGCGCGCTCGCGGACGGCCGGCACTTCGCGCGCTGGAGCGATCCGTTTCCCAAGCCGAGCTACCTGTTCGCGCTGGTGGCGGGCCGCTTCGAGTGCAACGAAAAGCCGTTTCGCACCCGCTCTGGCCGCGACGTGCTGCTGCAGATCTGGGTCGAGCCCGGCCAACTCGAGCAGACCGCGCACGCGATGCAAAGCCTGCAGCGCGCCATCCGCTGGGATGAGGAGCGCTTCGGGCTCGAACTCGATCTGGATCGGTTCATGGTCGTCGCGTCGAACGATTTCAACATCGGCGCGATGGAGAACAAGGGCCTGAACATCTTCAATGCCAAGTACGTGCTGGCCAGTCCGAAGATTGCCACCGACGACGACTACGCCGGCATCGAGGCGATCGTTGGCCACGAGTACTTCCACAACTGGACCGGCAATCGCGTGACCTGCCGCGACTGGTTCCAGTTGAGCCTGAAGGAAGGTCTGACGGTGTTTCGCGAGCAGGAATTCGTCGCCGACGGCATGCCCGACGCGAGCAGCCGGGCACTGCGGCGCATCGACGATGTGCGCACGCTGCGCGCGTCGCAGTTCCCGGAGGACGCGGGTCCGATGGCGCATCCTGTGCGGCCCGATTCGTACCAGGAGATCGCGAACTTCTATACCTCGACCGTGTACGAAAAGGGCGCCGAGGTGGTGCGCATGCTGCACACGCTGCTGGGGCGCGAGGGTTTCCGGCGCGGCATTGACCTGTACTTCAAGCGCAACGACGGCAAGGCGGTGACGTGCGATGAGTTCCTGTCGGCGCTGGCCGATGCCAACGCGCGCGACCTCACGCAGTTCGCGCGCTGGTATGCGCAGGCCGGCACGCCCCGCGTTTCAGTGGCGTCCAGTTTCGATGCCGCCGGGCGAACGTACACGCTGACGCTGACCCAAAGCTGCCCCTCGACGCCGGGGCAGCAGGACAAGGAGGCTTTCCACATCCCGTTTGCGATCGGCCTCGTCGGCTCCGACGGCCGCGACCTGCCGCTGCAGCTCGACAGGGAAGCCACCGGCGCATCGACGCGCCGCGCACTTGAACTGACGCAGCCGACGCAGACGTTTCGTTTCATCGATGTCAAAGAAGCGCCGGTGCCGTCACTGGCGCGCGGATTTTCAGCACCGATCATCGTCGACTATCCGTACGCGGACGCTGAGCTTGCGTTCCTTGCGCGGCACGACAGCGATCCGTTCAATCGCTGGGAAGCGAGCCAGCGGCTGGCCTGCGCGCGGTTGCTGGCCCTGACCGACGCCTGCGAGACCGAGCGCCCGATGGCGCTCGATGGGGCGCTCGCCGATCTGTTCGCGCACACGCTCGACGACGCTGCCCTTTCGTCGGCATTCAAGGAGCAGGTGCTGCAATTGCCGAGCGAGTCGTTCCTCGCCGAGCAGCGCGCGATGGTCGACCCGTCCACCATTCGCATGGCGCGCCAGTTCGTCCGGCGTGAAATCGGTCAACGGCTGGCCGCGCGCTGGCGCGCCGTTCATGCGGAGCTTGCGAGCAGCGCTGGTTATCACTACGACGCAACAGCGGCCGGCCGGCGCGCGCTGCGCAATCTGGCGCTCGGGTTTCTGGTCGACAGCGGTGATGGCGAAGCAATCAGCCTGGCGCGCGCGCAACTGGACCACGCGGACAACCTGACCGATCGGCTGGCGGCGCTGGTGTCGATCGTCAACAGCACCGCCCCGTTCAAGGCCGATGTGCTGGTGCACTGCGCGCGCGAGTGGAGCGCGGAACCGCTGCTGATGAACAAGTGGTTCCAAGTGCAGGCCACTGCAATCGCACAGCCGGGCGAAGTTCCGGTGCTGCCCCGCGTGCGCGTGCTGTTGAAGCATCCGGCGTTCTCGATCAGCAATCCGAACAACGTGTACGCGCTCGTGCTTGGATTCTGCGCGCACAACCCGGCGGAGTTCCATCGCGATGACGGGTCGGGCTACGAGTTCTGGATCGAGCAGGTCATGCGCCTGGATCGCCTCAATCCGACCGTCGCCGCGCGCGTGGCGCGCGCACTCGATCGCTGGCGCAAGTTCACGCCGAATCGCGGCCGGCTGATGCGCGATGCGTTGCTGCAGGTCGCGGGTAGCGCGACCCTGTCGCGCGATGTGCGCGAGATCGTGACCAAGGCGCTGGCCGGCTGACATGCCTTCCTGGCTGCTGGTGGCGCTGCAGTTCGCGCTGATCGCGGCGCTGGTCGTCACCACGCGGCCGCTCGGCACACTGGCAGCGAATTTGATCGCGATTGCGCTGCTGGCGGCAGGTAGCGTAGTCGGCATTGCGGCGCTTGCGGCCAATCGGCCGGGCAATTTCAACATTCGTCCCGAACTGAAGCCCGGCGCGCGACTGGTGACGCGCGGTATCTATCGCAAGGTGCGCCATCCGATGTATCTCGCGGTTCTCCTGGTGATGGCGGCCGGAGTTGCCGCCGATCCAAGTTGGTGGCGATCACTGCTCTGGCTCGTGTTGCTGGCTGTGCTGGTGGCGAAACTGGTGCGCGAGGAGCGCTATCTGAGTGCCGCGTTTGCCGAATACGTGGACTACGCGGCGCGAACGTGGCGGCTGTTTCCCGGCGCCTACTGACTTGAAGTGACATGGCGCGCGCGCAGCACCGCAAAGGTGCCGCCGACGCCCAGTACGCCAATCGCACCTGCGACGATCACCGGCGCCGTGCCAAAACGCTCCACCGCGAGCGCCGCGAGTGCGACGCCGACCGTCTGACCGATGAACAGCGCCGCGGCAAACAGCGACACCGCCGCGCCGCGTGCCTGCGGCGCCATTTGCGTGGCATTGGTCTGCAACGTGTTATGCAGCATGTAGAAGCCCAGGCCGGCCACGGCGCAGGCCAGCGGGGCAGTCCACCACACCGGAGACAGCGCGACGCCGCAGGAACCAGCGAATATCAGTACGCCCCCCGCGCTTGCCAGTCTCGGCTCGCCCAAGCGGGGCACGAGCCAGCGCGACGCCAACGCGAACAGAAGGCCGCCCGCGGCGTATAGCGTCACGATGGCGCCGGCCGTGGAGAGCGCCACGCCATTGTTCAAATGCAGATGCGTGGCGAAGAAGGCGTAGGGTCCGAACAGCACGACCGCTTCGACGAACACCGCCGCCAGGACCACACGGGCCCACGGCTGGCGCACCACATACGACATCTCGCGCCACAGGTTGCCGCTGCGGGCAACGACTGGCGAAAACTCCTCGGCGAGGCGGCGCTGGCGCCACAGGATCGTTCCGGTGATTGCAAACCACACCGCAAGCAGGACAAACGGGACGCGCCAGTTGGCGAAGTCGGCGGCGAGTCCGCCGAGCCATTGTCCCGCGGCCACACCTGCAATCTGGCCGATCAGGAATCGCGCCAGGACGGGCTGGCGGCGCTCGTACGGCACCGCATCACCAATCCAGGCCATCGAAAGTGGAATGGCCGCCGCACAGGTTGCGCCGGCGCACAGGCGCGCAAGCAGCAACGCCGCGAAGCTGGGCGCCAGCGCGCATGCCGCTGCCGTCACCGCCGAAGCAAGCACGGCCGCTGCCAGCACGCGCCACTTGCCGCGGCGATCCGCCAAGGGGCCGTACGCGAGCTGCAGGACACCGTAGGCGATCGAAAACACCGTGATCACCTGCGCCGCCGCCGCGAGGCCGACTCCGAAGAACTCGCCCAGCGCCGGCAGCTGCGCATCGGCCACGCGCATCGAGGCCGAGGAGCCAAAAGCGCCGAACGACAGAAAGACGATCAGCCGTCGCTCGAGCGCTTCCTTCATGCAGTGCGACCGCGAGGAACTATGGCAGCAGCACGCTCGAACCGGTGGTCCTGCGGCTCGCCAGGTCGATATGTGCCTGCGCCGCGTTCGCCAGCGGGTAACGCTGATCGATGTCGACCTTGATCTTGCCCTTCTGCATCAGGTCGAACAGTTCCGCCGCCGAATCTTCAAGCCGCCCTCGCGGCACGACGTGCGTGGCCAGCGTGGGCCGCGTGACGAACAGCGATCCCTTGGCAGCGAGGATGCCCAGGTTGACGCCGGTCACTGCGCCGGAGGCGTTGCCGAAGCTCACCATCAGTCCGCGCGGCTGCAGACAGTCAAGGGAGCCTTCCCAGGTGTCCTTGCCGACACCGTCATAGACGACCGGCACCTTCGCGCCGCCGGTCAATATCTTCATGCGCTCGACGAAATTCTCCCTGCTGTAGTTGATCGTCTCCCACGCGCCGTGCTTTTTCGCCAGCGCGGCTTTCTCGTCCGAACTCACCGTACCGATCAGCTTCACGCCGAGCACACGCGCCCACTGGCAGGCGATCAGCCCGACACCGCCCGCTGCGGCATGAAACAGGATCGTCTCATTGCCCTGCAGCCGGTAGGTCTGGCGGAACAGGTACTGCACCGTGAGCCCCTTGAGCATCACCGCGGCACCTTCTTCGAAACTGATCTTCTGCGGCAGCCGGACCACCATCGCCGCCGGCATCACGCGCAGGTCGGCGTAAGCACCGATCGGGCCCTGGCCATAGGCCACGCGATCGCCCTCTTTCAGGAACTTGACGTTGCTGCCCACCGCCTCGACCGCGCCCGCGCCTTCGAAGCCGATGCCGTGCGGCAGCGGCGACTGATACAGCCCGGTCCGAAAATAGATATCGATGAAGTTCAGTCCGATCGCGTGATTCCGGATGCGCACTTCATCCGGGCCGGGTTCACCGACATCGACTTCGACCAGCTTCAGGAGTTCGGGCCCGCCATGCGCTTCGACGCGAATTGCCTTAGCTTTCATCTTGAATGCTCCTTCAGTTGTTTGCGGCCGGCGCAGCATGCGCGGCCTTTCGTGACAGCACAAGCACACCGGCCAGCACCAGCGGGGTACCCGCCAGTTGCCAGCCCGTGATCGCCTCGCCGAGGAAAATGAAACCGAGCACGATGGTCGAAATCGGGCCGACCATGCCCATCATCGACACATTGCTGGCGCCGATGCGCGCCACCGCCAGCATCGTCGCAAACACCGGCACGACGGTGCAGAAGATCGCGTTGAACAACGACAGCCACAGCACCGGCTGCGGCTGGGCGAGATTGCCGAGCGGACGCATCAGCACGAACTGCAGCAGCACGCCCGCGGTGGCAGCGCACATCGCATACGCGGTCAGGCGCAGCGCGCCGACGCGCTTGACCAGCTCACCCGCCTGCACCAGAAAAATCGCATAGCAGATCGTGCAGACGAAGACCAGCGTGGAGCCCAACGCGACGTTATCCCCGGCAAGCCGCACGTCATGCCAGAAGACCAGCACGATGCCGCCATAGGAAAGCGCCAGCGCTGCCACGTCGAGCCGCCCGATCCGCTTGGCGAGGAACACGGCCGACAGCAGCAACACTACAGTGGGGTTCAGATACAGGATCAGCCGCTCCAGCCCGGCGGTGATGTGCTGCAGGCCGAGGAAGTCGAGATAGCTTGCGACGTAGTAGCCGAGCAGCCCGATCGCGATCACCCGAACGTGGTCACTCGGCGAAAGCGGTAGCGCCCCACGAGTCGTCCACCAGAACACGGCGATGAAGAACGGCGCCGCCATCAACATGCGCAACGCGATCAGTGTCTCGGCGTCGACGCCGTAGCGATAGGCGAGCTTGATGACGATCGCCTTGCCGGAGAACAGCACACTGCCCGCGGCCGCCAGCAGCAGGCCGGCGGTGAAGCGGCCGGCGGCGCGCGATGCAGGGGCGGTCGTTGCAGTGGCAGACACGCGGGCATTCTACGGATCACCGGCACGCCTCCCGATCGATCATCAAGGAAGTGGCTTCGTGCCGAAACCGTCACGGCCCGCCGCAATCGTCGGCTGCGGGATGCGCGATTCGGTACGCTGCGCCCCGCTGAGTGAAAGACATGCCGCAATGAATTGCACACTGCTCGCTCCCCTCGCCCTGGTTGGCGTGCTCCTGTCCACGCCCGCGGCCGCGCTCGACCTCGTGGGCTGTCGACTCAAGGGGATCGAACGTGAAGTGAAATGCGGCGTCATCGAGATGCCGGAAGACCCCGACAAGGCAGGCGGACGCCGCATCCCGATCCACTTCGCAATCATTCCGGCGCTGGCCAAGAACAAGGCCGCCGATCCGCTGTTCGTTTTCGCGGGCGGGCCGGGACAGTCGGCAATGAAGGCGGCCGGCATGATCCAGCCGGCGTTCGCGCAGTTGAACGCACGCCGCGATGTCGTCTACATCGATCAGCGCGGTACCGGCAGGTCCAACGGGCTGGCCTGTGATGCGCCGCCGCCGACTGCATCGATTGCAGCCCAGCTTGACCTGTCCGCATCGGCGGCGCGGCTGGAGCGATGCCTGCGGCGGATCAAGGACGATAACGTCGCCGATCTGCGGCAATACGCGACCTGGATCGCGGTACGCGATGTGGATGCGGTGCGCGCGGCACTGGGGTACGAGCAGATCAACCTGTGGGGCGCCTCGTACGGCACACGCGTGGCGCTCGAGTATCTGCGCCAGTTTCCACAGCGCGTGCGCAGTGTCGTGCTCGACGGGGTCGCGCCGCCGGATATGGCGCTGCCGGCGAGTTTCTCGATCGATGCCGACGAGATGCTGCGCCGGTTGACCGATCGCTGCAGCGCCGACGCGGCCTGCATGAGGCGCTATCCGAACTTCGCCGCCGACGTCAATGCGCTGCTGTCGCGCGCCGAGCACACGTCTGCGAAAGTCGAAGTCAGCCACCCGCTGACGGGAGTGCGCGAAACGGTAACGCTCGATCAGCGACTGATCAGCGCCGCGCTGCGGGTGCCGCTGTACGCGCCGCAGTTGTCGGCCGTACTGCCGCAGGCAGTCCTGATGGCGGCCGGCGGGGTGTTTTCTCCGCTGTTGACGCTCGCCGGTTCGCTCGCGAACAACGTGGCGGAAAATTTTGCTGAAGGCATGCACTACGCGGTCATCTGCGCCGAGGATATGCCGCGCCTGGATGCCACCGCACGCGACGCCGCGCGCCGCACGCGTTTCGGCCTTGGATTCGCCCGGATCTACGACGACACCTGTCGCCACGTCGACGTGCGCGCGCCGCCGCCGGGCTTCTATTCGACTTCCGGTGCCGACGTGCCGGTGCTGATCCTGTCCGGCGGCACCGACCCGGCCACGCCGCCGCGACATGGCGACGCGGTGGCGAAGCGGCTCAGCAGATCGCTGCACCTCATCGCGCCGAATCTGGGCCACGGCATTACGTCGCAGGGGTGTGCGCCGGAGCTGGTGGCGAAGTTCATCCGCCAGGCGGGCTTCGACGCCATCGACGGCGCTTGCCTCGCAAAGCTTCCGGCGGCGACCTTTTTCCAGCCCCCGCGCGCGGAGCAGCCATGATCGAAGTGGAGCACCTCGGCAAGTCGTTCCGCGCCCGCGTCGGCCGCCGCGCCGCGCAGGTGCGCGCGCTCGACGATGTGAGCTTTGTCGCCCAGGACGGGCGCATCACGGCGCTGCTCGGCCCCAATGGCGCCGGCAAGACCACCACGCTGCGGATCCTTGCCACGCTGATGCTGCCGGATCAGGGTCGCGCGCGCGTCGGCGGAATCGATGTCGTCGCCGATCCGCGCGCGGTTCGCGCGCAACTGGGCGTGCTGTCGGACGCGCGCGGGCTGTATGTGCGGTTGACCGCACGCGAGAACATCGCCTATCACGCGCAATTGCGCGGGGTGCCGGCCGCGGACATCGATGCGCGGCTGGCCCCGCTGGCGGAACTGCTGGACATGCCCGATCTGCTCGACCGTCGAAGCGATGGTTTCTCGACGGGAGAGAAGATGAAGGTCGCACTCGCCCGCGCGCTGATCCACGATCCGTCGCACCTGATCCTCGATGAGCCGACCAACGGGCTGGATGTGATGTCCACGCGCGCGCTGCGCCGCCTGCTGCTGCATCTGCGCGATCGCGGCAAGTGCATCGTGTTTTCGACCCACATCATGCAGGAGGTCGAGCAACTGTGCGACGAGATCGTCGTCGTCGCCCACGGCCGGTCGGTCGCCCATGGCGATGCCGCGAGCCTGCGCGCCGCCGCCGGCGTGGCAACGCTTGAAGATGCTTTCGTGCGGCTCGCTCATCTGCAGGAAACCGCATGAACGCCGTGCTTGTGGTCTTTCTCAAGGAACTGCGCGACGCGGCGCGCGATCGGCGTACGTGGATGATCGTGATCATCAGTTCGATGATCGCCGGTCCCGCCGTGCTGCTTGTCTTGTCGAACTTCATCGCCGGCGTGCAGGAACGCGCCGCGAAGAAGGAAATCGTGATGGCTGGCACGCAGAACGCGCCCACGCTGGTGAACTTCCTGCAGCGCGCCGGCGCGACGGTGATCGAAGCGCCGCACGACTATGAGTCACAGTTGCGTACTGGAATGCTGGGCAACAGCGTCGTCATTCCGCCCACGGATTTCGAGGCGAAACTGGCGCGCGGCGAGACGGTCGAGGTCGACTTTCTTTACGACGACAGCCACGACAAGGCGCAGCCGGTGGTTCGAGCCAGCCTGCGCATGGTCAACGCGTTCAATCGCGAGCTTGGCGCGCAGCGGCTGCTTGCGCGCGGCGTCAGCCCGCAGCTGCTGGCCGCGATCGCGGTCGAGGAGAAGAACCTGGCGTCAAGCGGCAGCCGCGGCGCGCAGCTGCTGTTCATCATTCCGTGGGTCACGCTGCTGGTGTCGGTGGCCGGCGCCATCAGTGTGGCGATCGACGTCACCGCAGGCGAACGCGAACGCGGCTCGCTTGAGCCGCTGCTGATGAATCCGGTCGAAATGAGCGCGGTCGTGCTAGGCAAATGGGGGGTGGTCGGCGCGTTTTCGGCCCTGGTCGTGTTGCTGACGCTGGCCGGCTTCATCGGCGCGATGCAGTTCGTCCGCGACGAGACACTGTCGGCGGTCATGCAGTTCGGCGCGCGCGAGGTTGGCCTCTTCGTCGCCATGCTGCTGCCGTTCTGCCTGCTGGTCGCGGCAGTCAACATGCTGGCAGCCACCTGGGGCCGCAGCTTCAAGGAAGCGCAGACCTACGTCAGCTATTTCACGATGCTGGTGAACCTGGCGCCGCTGGTGCCGCTTTTTCTCACCAATCGGGACGCCGCATGGCAACTCTTCGTGCCGTCGCTCGGCCAGCTGATGGTGCTGATGCGCGCGTTGCGCGGCGAGGCCGTCGGCGCATTCGATGTTTTCATGCCGGGCGCAATCTGCCTGGCACTTGCCGCGCTGTGCCTGGTGCTGCAGGGCCGGTTGCTGCGGCGGGAGGAGATCGTCTTTT
>Ga0209683_10000073_pt1 | contig 34575 bp, 26 predicted proteins | sample DOMMetBare2Fresh_FD_187474 | JGI IMG/M metagenome (GOLD analysis project Ga0209683, IMG submission 187474) | Wetland sediment microbial communities from St. Louis River estuary, USA, under dissolved organic matter induced mercury methylation -... | ecosystem: Environmental > Aquatic >... | reverse complement strand
GGCTGCGCTGATTGCGGTACATCATGAGAAAAACGCGGCGTGTACCGTTTTGACGGTTCGGCTAAAAGATCCGAGCGGTTACGGACGCGTCATCCGAGACGTTCGTGGTTTGTTTGACCGCATTGTCGAACAAAAAGACGCAAGCGACCCGGAAAGGCAGGTCGACGAGATCAACTCGGGCATTTACTGCTTCGATACAAAAAAGCTGTTTCCCGCTCTATCGCAGGTCAAAAACGATAATGCTCAGGGTGAATATTATCTGACCGACGTGCCGCGGATTTTGCGCGAGGCGGGCGATTCTATTGCGATCTTTTTATCGGACGATCACCGCGAGGTCGAGGGCGTCAACGACCGGCGGCAGCTTGCCGAAATGGAAAAGGTGATCAGGAAACGCACGATACAGCGTTTGATGTTAGAGAGCGGCGTGACGTTTATCGATCCAAAATCAGTGTATATCAGTGCCAAAGCGTCAATCGGCTGCGACACGGTTGTGCACCCAAATGTCACGATCGAAGGCGACAGCGTAATAGGCGATAACTGTATCATTCGCTCCGGTACGCGGATCAAGAGCTCGAAAATCGGCAATGGCGTCGAGATTCGCGACAACTGCCTGATACGCGATTCCGAGGTCGGTAACGAATGTACGCTCGGCCCGATGGCACACCTTCGCGGTCACGCAGTCATGGCCGATACGTCTAAAGTCGGCAACTTCGTCGAGATGAAGAAAACAAAACTCGGTCGCGGCTCAAAAGCCAGCCACCTCACATATCTCGGCGACGCCACCATCGGCGAAAACACAAACATCGGCGCCGGGACGATCACTTGCAATTATGATGGCAAGAACAAACACGAGACCCATATCGGCGACAACGTAAAGATCGGCTCGGACACAATGCTAATCGCCCCAGTCACGGTCGGCGACGGTGCGGTTACGGGAGCGGGAAGTGTAGTCACAAAAGACATCAAACCAAACAAATTGGCTGTTGGTGCTCCGGCTAGATCGATCAGAGATTTGAGCAATGACTAGGTGAATTAAATGATTATTTTGAAAAGACTCAATCTTCTCGTTGGTCTAATCACGTTAATCTGCGCCGCTCAAGGATTTGGACAGAACTCCAACCGCACGGCATATGGAATTCTACTCGACAACACTGGCACGCTTCGACCGGACCTTGATAACGTCAAAAAAGCCGGCAAGGCTGTGCTCAAGCACTTAAACTCCCCACCAGATATTTCCATTTTTAATTTCGCGACTCAAGAGATAAAGAAGAAGCAAATAGCTGGTCCAGTACTAGGAGTTAATTGGGGAAACGATTTGCCCACCCTTAATCGGCATATAGATGGCTTGTCTACACAGGTAGGACAAACCACCCTCTTTGACGCGATTCAGTTTTTAGCAGAGAGAATCAAAGAGCAACCGGGCTCTTCGAAAACTTTAATATTGGTAACTGATGGTCAAGATAGAGTAAGTGAAGTTAAGAAGGACGACCTAATTGTTTATTTGAAGTCAAATAATATCAAAGTATTCGTGATTGGCTTTGTTGAAGGCCTAAGCTCAGATTTCTTCGCCCCAGGCACTCAAAAAAAGGCTAAGAATTTTTTGACTAAGATAACCGAGGAAACCGGGGGGCGAGTAATTTTTCCGAAAGAAAAGCAGGCGGTTGATGTTGTGATTAAGAACCTCTTTGCCGCTAAATAGTTCGAATATATTTTATGTGTGGAATTGTCGGATACGTTGGAAATAAACAGGTTGTGCCGTTGATCATAGACGGCCTCAGGAAGCTCGAGTATCGCGGATACGACTCGGCGGGTATCGCGGTGGTGGATGACGAACATCATCTAAGCTTGCGGCGTGCTGAGGGCAAGCTGCGAAACCTTGAGGAAGCGATCCGTTTGAATCCGCTCGACGGTAATTACGGCATCGGGCATACGCGTTGGGCGACGCACGGGCGTCCGACCGAGGAAAACGCTCATCCGCACCGCGACCAGTCGGGCAAAGTCGTCGTTGTTCATAACGGAATTATCGAAAATTACCTGACGCTCAAAGAGCGGCTGCAGGCCGAAGGGCACGTGTTTAGCACCGAAACCGACACCGAGGTCGTCGCTCATCTGATCGGCCATTACATCGACAAAGAGGGCCTGTCGCTCGAGCTTGCCGTCCGGAAAACCGTAAAGGAATTAAAGGGAATATTCGCGCTATCGATCATCTCAGTCGACGAGCCGGATATGATCGTGTCCGTTCGCGAAGGGCCGCCGGTGGTGATCGGTTTGGGCGATGGCGAGTTTTTTGTAGCGTCGGACATCCCGCCGATCCTTGCTCATACACGCGACGTTTTCTTTCTGGGTGACAGGGAGATCGCGGTTCTCACAAAAGACTCGGTCCGTGTCACTGATTTTGACGGAAACGTCGTCGAACCCACGCAGCAGCGCATTACCTGGGATCCGATCATGGCGGAGAAGGGCGGCTTTAAGCACTTTATGCTCAAGGAGATATACGAGCAGCCGCGAGCGGTGCGTGACACGTCGCAGGGACGGATTTCGCTGGATAACGGGAAGGTTTATCTCGACCCGATGGATATTTCCGACGACGATCTGCGAGCCGTTACGTCGGTAAAGATCGCGGCTTGCGGCACCTCGTGGCACGCCGGTCTTGCCGGCAAATATATGATCGAGGCCCTCGCTCGCGTCCCGGTCGAGGTCGATTACGCGTCTGAATTCCGCTACCGCGAACCGGTTTTGAGCGAAACCGATCTGATAATCGTTATTTCGCAATCCGGCGAAACCGCTGACACGATCGCCGCGATGCGCGAAGCGAAGCAAGCGGGATGCAAGATACTAGCGATCTGTAACGTGCAGGGTTCTATGATCACGCGCGAGGCCGACGGCACAATCTTGACACATGCCGGGCCTGAGATCGGCGTAGCTTCGACAAAGGCGTTTACGGCTCAGATGGTCGCGTTGTATCTGTTTGCGATGTATTTTGGTGAGGTTCGCGGGCGTATCGACGAAACGCGGGCGAAAAAGCTCGCTCAGGATCTTGCCGAACTGCCGCTAAAGATCGAGCAATTATTGAATGACGCAGATTCTATAGAGGAGCTTTCAAAAGAGTTTTTCCGGGTTCAGGATTTCCTATACCTTGGCCGCGGAATTAATTTCCCGGTCGCTCTCGAGGGCGCGTTAAAACTTAAAGAGATCAGCTACATTCACGCGGAGGGCTATCCGGCCGGCGAGATGAAACACGGCCCGAACGCCCTGATCGACGAAAAGCTGCCGGTCGTCGTCGTCAACACCCGCGAGGCTGGCAACGCGGCCAGCGAGCTTCGTTACGAAAAAACGCACTCGAATATTGTCGAGGTCAAATCTCGCGACGGCATAATCATCTCGGTGCTGACCGAGGGCGACACGATGAGCAGCAAGGTGTCGAATCACGTCATCGAGATACCCGAGACCAGCGATCTGCTTGGCCCGATCCTCTCGATCGTGCCGCTACAGTTACTCTCGTACCATATCGCCGTGCGCCGCGGCTGCGACGTTGATCAGCCGAGAAATCTGGCGAAATCGGTGACCGTTGAATAATCAATGAAAGCAATTGTAGTTCGTGAATTCGGCGAGCCCGAGGTGATGAAACTTGAGGATGTGGAAATACCACAGCCGACAGGTTTCCATGTCCTCGTAAAAATATACGCCGCTGGGGTAAATCCGGTCGATACATATCTGCGAACTGGGATCCACGCCCACGCGCCGAAATTGCCATATACACCGGGAAAAGACGCTGCGGGGGTTGTCGAGGCGGTCGGTGAGAGCGTGCAACGCTGGGCGGCAGGTGACCGGGTTTACACGGCTGATTCACTGACGGGCACGTATGCCGAGTTTTCGCTATGTGACGAATCGCAGCTTGGCCGCCTGCCCGAAAATGTGACATTCGAGCAGGGTGCGGGCGTTTGGACGCCTTATGCAACGAGCTATCGGGCTTTGTTTCAAAAGGCTGGTGCGAGAGCTGGCGAGACCGTTTTGATCCACGGTGCGTCGGGCGGCGTCGGTATCGCGGCGGTGCAATGGGCCAAGAACGCGGGCCTGACTGTGATCGGCACGGCAAGCTCGGACGAAGGCCGAAAACTTGTTTCCGACTGCGGCGCCGACGCAGTTTTTGACCACACAGATGAAGATCATCTCACCGACATTCACGAATCCAACGGCCGCAAAGGCGTCGACCTTATCATCGAGATGCTCGCGAACGTAAATCTCGAACGCGACTTCGAGGCCTTAGCGATGTTCGGGCGGATCATCGTTGTCGGCAGCCGCGGCAATTTGGAATTCACGCCGCGTCTCGTTATGACCAAGGACGCAACCGTTTACGGGATGTCATTGTTCAATTCATCGCAAACAGAGAGAGACGCGATACACACAGCGATCTTCAATGGCCTTACCGCGGGCTATCTCAAACCGGTTGTTCGCGAGGCCATTCCGCTCGCCGACGCACCTCGGGCGCATCACGAGGTGATCGAAAGCAAGGCGCTCGGCAAGATCGTTCTGGAGCCATAAACCGAAAGCCCTAAGTTTGTTGACTTTGAGCCGCACTTAGGGTTATTATTCCTCAAACGACAAAGCGAGATTTTCAAGCGAAATCTCTGTCAACTTTGGTTTCAGGCAATACCTGAAAAAAGGTTATTCACGTAGGTGCAAAAGGAAAGCGACGAACAATCGGCGCGGCTTTAGAATAAACGGAGGAGAAATGAAAAAACAAATTGGTATTTTCACAGCGGTGCTGTGTTTCGTATTCTTGGTTTCGATCACCGGACGGGCGGAAATATTTACCGCTTATCTGAACGGTGCCCAGGAAGCTCCAACCCCCGTCGCAACAACCGCGACCGGTTATGCGCGGATCGTCCTTAATGAAGGTGCCGGAACAATACAATTCACGGTTGTATTTAACGGACTTGCCGGCACACAAAATAACTGTCATATTCACGCACCCGCCGCGATCGGCGCGGCGACCGGCGTGGCGGTAAATTTGGGGGTGGTTGGCGGCACATCCGGTACGATCAGCGGTACGACGACGATCACGCCGACACAAATAGCGCAACTACGCGCTCATTTAGGCTATGTCAATGTTCATTCGACAGCCTTTCCGGGCGGCGAAATCCGCGGTCAGCTCGGCGTTCAGCGTCCGGTTGACAACGACGGCGACGGCCGAACCGATCCCAGTATCTTGCGCTTTCCAAATCAGGTGGGCGTTGCGCCGATCACTTATTGGAATTTAAATAGCACGAGCGGTGTTCAAACCGCATTGTGGGGCGATGCCAACCGCGATTTCCCCGCACCGGGCGATTATGACGGCGACGGCCGAGCCGATCTTGCTTTATATCGTGCCGGAGCAACCGCCGGCGCACAGAGCGAATTCTGGATTCTTCGCAGTTCGGATAATAACGTCGGGTATTTTGCATGGGGACTCGGCAGCGACCAACCCATCCCGCGCGATTACGATGGCGACGGCATCACCGACGTCGCGGTCTTTCGTCCGGGCGCGAACGCCACCGACCCGACCGGTTGGTATATCAGAAACAGCTCGACCGGAACCGTCCGTGTCGAAGCCTTTGGATTGAGCGGCGATGGAACCAACAGCTTTGATACTCCGATTCCGGGAGATTATGACGGCGACGGCAAATTCGATCTGGCGGTTTATCGCTTTGGACAATCCCCGATTAATAATTTCATCATCAAGCGAAGTTCGGACAACGTCATTACCTATCAGCAATTCGGCAACTTTAATACAGACTACATCTTGCCGGGCGATTATGACGGCGACGGAAAATACGATCTTGCCGTTGCCAGAACCGGAGCATTAAGCACTTCGCCGTTAGTTTGGTGGATACTGCAGAGTTCAACCGGAACAAGCCGCACGCAGACTTTTGGAATCAGCAGCGATCTTCCTGCGCAGGGCGATTACGACGGTGACGCCAGAACGGATATTGCGATCTATCGCCAGGGGGCGTCTACTGGTGCGCAAAGCAACTTCTGGGTGTTCAGGAGTTTCGACAATACCGCGCAGGTCACGCCGTGGGGAGTGAGGCCAGATTTCGCGGTCAACACTTTTGATAGACGTTAATTTTCTTCGGTTTTTGGACCCTCAAATCCGGCGGATATTCCGCCGGATTTTTTTTTGTCCGCTTATGCAGTTTTGAGATTATCAAGAGCCTCAAAAACCTGCAACGCATATTTCACATTACCGAACGGCGCTGAGACCTGCACCCCCTGGATCACGTCGCGGACCTCGAGCAACGATTCGCGGGCGATGGCAATGCCTTCTTCGCGAGCATCTTCTTTACTCTTTTCTGACGCGATACGCATTCGCTCCAGGATCTCAGGCGTGACCTCGACTCCCGGTACCTCGTTGTGCATAAACTCGGCGTTGCGAAAGCTGATCAGCGGCCAGATACCGGCGACGATCGGTATTCGCACGTGTTCGATCATCCCGAGAAATCGCTTTAATTGCGCGGTGTCGAAAACAGGCTGAGTGATCGCGTATTCGGCGCCCGCCTCGACCTTCCACTCGAAGCGTTTTATCTCCTCCTCCATATTCAAAGCGCCAGGATTCACGCCGACGCCGATCGAAAATGCCGTCGGCCGTCCAATCGGGTTGTTGCCGAGATCGAGGCCGTGATTGAGTTTGTTCACCATGTTTGTCAGGCCGATGGCATCGATATCAAAAACAGCGGTCGCATCGGGATAAGGCCCCATCTTTGGCGGATCGCCCGTGATAATGAGCAGATTGTGCAGTCCTAACGCGGCGGCACCCAGCAGATCGGACATCATTCCGAGCAGGTTGCGGTCGCGGCAGCAGTAATGCAGCACGGCCTCGATGCCTATCTCGCGTTCGACTAGCACGGCGGTCGCCTGCGCGGACATGCGCGTTTGGGCACGCGGGCCGTCGGGAATGTTTACGCCGTCGACGCCTGCGTCTTTGAGCAAACGGATCGAATCGAGCGTTTTCTCGGCGTCGCAGCCCTTTGGCGGCAAAACCTCGACCGACGTGACGAATTCGCCGCGTGCTATTTTTGCACCCCAACGAGAACGCTCTTCGACAGGTACGACCGTAACGTCCGCTGGTTTTAGCTCGGCGACCGTCGCCGGCTCGTTTCTAATCGACGCGACCGAAACCCGCGGGCTGACCGAGCGGATCGATTCAGCCATAAGTTTGATATGAGTGGGCGTCGTACCGCAGCAGCCGCCGACAAACTTAGCACCGGCTTGCACAAATCGTCGCGAAAACTCGGCCATATACTCGGGCGAGCCCATATAAAACTGCCGGCCCTGGACGTCGCGAGGTAGGCCGGCGTTCGGTTGAGCTGATAACCTTTTCGACGTCAGCGGGCGCATCTTTTCGAGAGCATTCAGCAAGTGATTAGGCCCCATTCCGCAGTTTAGCCCGATCACATCCACGTCCAACTGATCGAGACGAGCGGTAAAAACTTCGGGCGTCGTGCCAAAAGCCGTGTTGCCGTCCATTTGGATCGTCATTTGGGCAACGATCGGCAGATCGGTCGATTCGCGGACAGCACGGATCGCCTGCTCGATGGCCTCGATCTCGGAGAATGTTTCCAAAATAAACAGATCGACGCCGCCCTCGAGTAGGGCTTCGACCTGTTCCTTAAACATATCCTTGGCCTCGTCGAACGAGGTCGGTCCAAACGGCTCGATCCGCAATCCCAGCGGCCCAAGAGCCCCGGCCACGTAGACTTTCTCGCCGGCGGCCTCGCGTGCGATCGTCGCAGCAGCGATATTAATTTCCCTGAGCTTACTCTCGAGGCCGTAGGGCTGAAGCTTGTGCCGCGTCGCCCCGAAAGAATTGGTTTCGATAATGTCCGCACCGGCATTTACATATTCCTGATGGACCTCGCGGACCAGGTCGGGTGCGGCAATGTTCAGCTCATCGTAACTGCGATTGATGTATATGCCTTTGTCGTAAAGACGCGTCCCCATCGCGCCGTCAAAGACATAAACACCGTCGGAATCGAGTAGTTCGCGAAAATTAAGCATAAGAATTTAGCCACAGATGGACACAGATAAAAACGGATAGAACATAAGTCCAAATCCCTGATCCGTCTGATCTGTGTGATCGGTGGCCATAAAAACAAATGTCTCGCCAAAACAGCGAGACTTTTCAAAATTGATATGCCTTTTAGCTGTTTAGCGGTTTATTTAACGTGGTCGCAAGTCGCATTAACTCACCACGAATGTTAGATAAGATAATCTGCTTTTATAACGGCGGTGTCAAGGCAAAACCGCTATCAATTATACCCTTCGTTAGCGTTCATTCTGCTTCATCCACGTTGAATAGAAATCGGCCGAGACGAAATTTCCGGGGTTTTCGCACAACCTCGAGCCGCAGCTATTTCCGCTGGCATTTTCGGCAAAAATAAGTTGAGCGACTACCCTGTTTTAACCTTATTACCGGACTTTGACACTTCCTGCACGGCTCACCTTCTCGATCGTAAACGAACCAACCGGCATCAGTTGCGCCGCTGAAATAATTGCCCTCAAGATTTTCAGGGTCGACTTCGCGGTTTCCCGCGTGATCGATGGCGATCCTAAGGACGGCGCGAATGCTCTCGTGCAGTCGTAAGGCGCTCTGTTTGGAAAGTTTGCCAGCCTGTTTTCTCGGATCGAGGCCAGCCGCGTACATCGCTTCGGCCGCATAGATGTTTCCGAGGCCGCAGACCTTTGTCTGATCGATCAAAAATTCTTTTAGGCTGCGTTTTGTGGTTCTTAGGGCGCTCCGCAGATAGTCTACGGAAAACTCATCAGAGAAGGGTTCGGGTGCGAGTTTTTCAAGCTCTTTGGCTTGATAGAGCGCATTGGTCGTGACCACTTTCATCAGGCCAAAATGCCTTTGATCGTCGAAAACAAGCCTTTTCTCATCGTCAAAATGAAAGACGGCGTGAGTGAACTTGGGGTTCTCACTCTCGGGTCGCAATAACGAAAATCGTCCGCTCATTCGCAAATGTACTACTAGAGTTTGGTCGCCGCTGAGGTCGAAGAGAATATGCTTGCCGCGGCGATGTACAAAATTAATGCTGGTTGCCCGAAGGCGGCTTGAAAACTCGGTCGGCGTTGTGTCAGGAGCGAGCCTTTCCCGCAAGAGAACCGCTGACACGATGGTGCGCCCACGAACGAGCGAATCGAGTGATTTAGAGATCAACTCAACTTCGGGTAGTTCTGGCATTAGACCTTTGTATAATCCGTGAGCGCCGTCTTGTCGCCTAAAACCGAGCCCTCGCCGACTATCACGTTTCGGCCAATGTGACAGCTTCGGCCGACGATCGCGTTTCTGATCTCGGCTGAGCTTGAGATGCGCGAATGTGCCCAGATAACCGAGTTCTCGATAAGCGCCTTTTCCTCTATATGTACGCCGGCGCCGATCACCGAATTAATTATGCGGACACCCGGTTTGATCGAACAGCCCTCGCCGATCACCGAGCTTTTATCGATTTCGGCCCGGGTCGCAACGTCGGATCCGGCCCCACGTTCGACCTCAAATCCGCTTACCGAACCGCTCAAAAAATCATGGTGAGCCTTGAGATAGCTGGCCGGCGTGCCTATGTCGAGCCAATATTCACCCTTCATCTCATAACCATAAAAGGGCAGCTCGCGCTTTAGAATGTCGGGGAAAATATCATACTCAAATGACCGATTTGCATCCTTAGCGATGATGTCGAGGATTGACGGTTCGAGTACATAAATTCCCGCGTTTACGGTGTTTATCTTTAGCGTTTCGAGCTCGTCCGGCTGCGGTTTTTCTATAAAACGCTGCACTCTGCTTTCCGAGTCGATCTGCACAACGCCATATCTTGACGGATCGTCCACGGGAACCAACGAGATCGTCGCTGCGGCACCTTTAGCCTGATGAAAATCGACTACCTTTCCAATGTCCAGATTCGTCAAAATGTCACCATTAAAGACGACTGTCGTTTCACGCAGTGCATCGGCCGCAAATTTATAGGCTCCGCCCGTGCCCATCGGACTCGGCTCGGTAATGTACCTGAGATTGACGCCAAATTCTTTACCGCCGCCTAAGATGTGCTCGATCTTGTCGGGTTGGTAACTCAGTGAAAGCGTAATGTCCGTAATGTCCGCTTTTCGGAGAATCTCGATCTGATAGAGTAAAAATGGGCGATTTACTACCGGAACGACGGGTTTTGGCGTGTAAACAGTCAGCGGCCTCAGTCGAGTGCCTTTACCGCCAGCCAAAATAAGTGCTTGCATAAAAAGTGATAATTATATCGGCCAAAAATCAAGACTAAGTAAACCAACAACAAAAATCAACGGGAGCCTCTCGAAAACAAATGTTAAACTTCACCAAACAAAAGCAAAAAACGTTGACACCTTTAGTAGCCCGTGTTAGATTTATTGTTACAGGTTCGTGTGAACAAAACCTGTGCACTCTTTCAAACTACTACCCTTTACGGCGTGCCTGGCAGTTCATCGACCTGAAGTTTCTAAATAATAATGAGTTTCGATAAAGCAAAAGCGATGCGAAATGCGGAGCGATATGTTTCGCAGGGAAAGATCCGTGCGGCGATCACCGAGTACCGCTCGGTCATTGAGAATGATCCTCGCGATATCGCAACGCTGAATATGATGGGCGATCTTTATGCTAAGAACGCCGAAAAGCGCGATGCGATCAAATGCTATCTGCAGGTCGCCGAGCATTACAATACGCAGGGTTTCGCGCAAAAGGCGATCGCTATTTACAACAAGATCTCGCGTATCCAACCCGATTCGATCGAGGTGTCGGCGAAACTTGCGGAATTGCACAAGGTAAAAGGCTCGCTATCGGAAGCGCGTGCACATTACACGACCCTTGCCGAACATTATCAAAAGCATGGTCGCCGCCTCGAAGCTCTGGCGATGTATAAACAGATAGCCTTGCTCGACCCAAATAATACCGACGTTTGTATGAATCTAGCCAATTCGTACATTCGCGAGGGCCAACGCGACGACGCCGTCGAAGCTTACGCCGAGGCCGGCGCCCGATTTAGCCGTCAGGGCAAACACGAAGAAGCTGTTCGGGCGTTAATGAAAGGCTACGACATTCACGCCACGGATCTAAGGATCCTAAATGGCCTCGTCAAAGCTCAAACTGCTCTCGGCCGCGCGTCTAAGGTTATATCGCTTCTTGAGGACATTCTCGAAAACGAGCCTTATAACCGGGACGTGCTCTATATGCTGATCGAGTGCTGCATGAATTCGCAAAATGTTGCGATCGCTGAAAAGGCAGTTATCAAACTAGTTGAGATCGAGCCGGCAAATCACGCGAAATTCCTCGATCTGATTCGCATTTACCTGAACCTAAATGACTCGGAATCGGCTGCACGCATCCTCACCATGTCGAGTGAGTACCTCCTTGCGGGCGGACAGGCCGATGAGTGTTCCAAATGGATAAGTGAGATCCTCGAGCGCGATCCGGTTCATATTGCCGGATTAAAGCTGCTTGTACGTTACAACTCATGGCTAAATGACGAAACTGGTGTCAGGCTGGCGCTCGAACGATTGTACGGAGCCGCGTCGGCAAAAAATCTGATCGAAGATGAGCGATTTGCGCTCCAGAATCTGGTTGTCATTCGGCCACACGAAACGCGGTTTCGCGACCGTTTGAATGAGATCAACGAGGAATATGGATTTGAGGACAGCGCGGTCGACGAAAACCTGACAGAGGCTCGATCTGACGACCAAGAGGCTCCCGACACTGCCGCTAGCAGTGATAGCGTCGAAGTAAACACGGCTGATCTGAATGGCAGCGAACCTGAGGCTCACCTAATTGAAAGTGACGAGTTCGAGGGGAACGGCCACGTGGTCAATGCCCACGTCATCGACCATCCGCTGGTTGTCGAAAGCGGAGATGTTTCGACAAATGGTTCCACCGATGACGCACCAGTGGTAGAGTCGCAACTCTCGCTATCCGACGAACAGAAGATCCAGAAAGAGATCGAGAGCGTAGTGTTCTATATTGAAAACGATTACAACGAGCTCGCCGAAAAGGCTCTGGCGGCACTCGCTAAGGAATTTGGTGATAGGCCGGAATTTCGGGAGCTAAGAAACCGGATAGGTGCCGAACTGGAGGAAGTAAAAGCCGAGGAATCATCTACAGAAGTGGCGCCTACAGCGGAGGCTCGTATAGTTGAGGCACCCGTAGGAGAATTAACGGCAAACGCACTGGGCATTAACGAGATCAGATCCGAATTTGGTATCGAAGGGGCCGAGGAAGCGACGGATGGCGGCGATTATGACACGCATTATCATACCGGGGTCGCGTACCAGGAAATGGGTTTGATGGAAGAAGCGATCCACGAGTTTCAGGCTGCCATAAATCTCACACAGCCCGACGACGGAACGAGGAATTTCTTTCATTGCTCAAACCTGCTCGGCCATTGTTTCTTGCAGATCGGCATGGCCAACCACGCGATCACCTGGATATCACGAGCACTCGAAACAACTAAAATATCTGTTGAGGAATATCACGGTCTCTGGTACCAGCTCGCTCTTGCCTATGAGGCAAACGGCGAAGACGAGAACGCCGCAAAGTATTTTGAAAAGATATACGCGGAAAATGTTGATTTTTGTGACGTTGCCGAACGCGTAAAGAATATGGTCCTGCAGCATTGACGCAGTCGCGGGCGCCGCACGGGCGTTTGTCCGAAAAATGACTTAAAGGATATACTTTGACGGTATGGTTGAAAGACTGACCGTCATTTTCTTTATTATTCTCTGCCTGCTGCTGGGTTTTTATCTGATCCTTTCCCCGTGGGACGCGCTCTTTGGTCCGTGGGGCGAGAATTATCTGCTCGTTTTCCTGTCTGACAAGACCGGCGCTCCTGTGGTGCAAAAAGCTGTGGCGTCAACCTGGTTTCGCGGAGCCGTGACAGGCCTCGGCGTACTCAATTTGCTGATCGCATTTTGGGAAATGGCCCATTTCAACCAGAGCGTCAAGATGCTGCAAGGCAACGCAGTACGGGACGAATCGTGAACTTCCGCGTCGACAAACCCATAATTTATCTTATTACCAAGGGCGAAGTTACGGATTCGAACTTCGCCGTGTCGAAGGTCGAAATCCTCGATATCGTGCGAGTCGCGGTCGAAGAAAAAGTTTCGTTAATTCAACTGCGCGAAAAGCTTCTCTCGGCTAGATTGTTGTTTGAATTAACCGCTGCGGCCGCCGAGATCACTCGGGGGTCGTCCACGCGCCTTCTCGTGAACGATCGCGCCGACATCGCGCTAGCGGCTCGGGCCGACGGCGTTCATCTCGCGGCAAATTCGCTGCCCATTAGTGTCATCCGTCAGAATTTTCCTGGAGACTTTATAATCGGAGTTTCGACCCATTCGCCGGAAGAGGCTGCGAACGCCGCTCAAAATGGAGCGGATTTTGCGGTCTTCGGGCCGGTTTTTGAAACGCCCGGAAAGGGAAAGCCGCTAGGTCTCGATATTTTGCGAGAGGTATGCGATGATTTACGACCGTTTCCGTTAATTGGTATCGGCGGCATTGATTCGTCGAATTACGGAGCGGTTTTGTCGGCTGGTGCGAGCGGCATTGCCGCGATCCGCGCGCTGAACAATCCTGAATCACTGAGGACGATTACCCGCACCTTGAGAAAATGAAAGAAGCACAAAACAACAGCAAGCCGCCTGTTTGCCTGACGATCGCTGGTCTCGATCCGTCGGGCGGCGCAGGAATTGTCGCGGACATTAAGACTTTTTCGGCGTTTGGATGTTTCCCGGCGGCGGCGGTTTCGTCGGTTACTTTTCAAAACACTACCGGCGTTTTTGGCTCGGTTCATCAAACTGCCGATTCAGTTCGCAAACAGATCGAGCCGGTTCTTGAGGATTATGAGGTCGCGGCGATAAAGACCGGAATGCTGCCGACGCGCGAGATTATCGAAGAGGTCGCGAGGCTCATCAAAGAAAACGGTCTAAAAAATGTAGTTGTCGATCCGGTTGTTAGATCGACTTCGGGGTTTGATTTGATTGACGACGAGGCATTGGCGGCGGTGATCGAAAAGCTGTTTCCGCTTGCCGATCTCGTGACGCCCAACATTCCTGAGGCCGAGCGGATTGCCAGAATGGAGATCACCACTCAGGACGATATTGAGCGAGCTGCCGAAATTATGAGTTCTCTTGGAGCGCGAAACGTTTTGATCAAGGGCGGACACGCTCTCGAAGCCAAAAGTCAAAAGTCAAAAGTCAAAGTAAAGGCGAGAGATTATTTGTTTGTTGGCTCGGAGAAGACAGTTTTCGAGGCGGATTTTATTGACACGACCGCAACTCACGGGACCGGTTGTACGCTGGCGGCGGCGATCACGGCAAATCTCGCGCTTGGAAAGGATTTGCAAGAAGCGGTGAGAGTCGCAAAGGATTTTGTTACCGAAGCGATCCGAACTGCGCCGAACCTCGGTAAAGGGCATTCGCCGATTAATATCTGATCATTTTGCGGGCGTGAAGATGCTCGGAGTCTGGTAAGTGACGCCAAATATGATGCCAGATCGCGGACTAAATTTTGTCAAGCCAAATGCCGCCGCGGTGTCGAATCTCAACCCCGAAGCCATGATTTGCGCGCCGACCCTGAACTGTCCAATACTCTCGGTTCCGAGCGGAGCGACCCCACCACGTGTGTTGACGCGGCCGTTGACTTCGCTCAAAAGATTAACACGGTCGGTAAGCCTGTAAATTCCGGCCAATCCGTAAAGCAGTACGTCGTTTTGTGAAAATCGGGCAAGCGGAGCAGTCATTATACCGAGGCCGACGTTGCCAAAGGCGTTAAAACGCGGTGTATTTCCGACAAAACTACCAAACTTTTTCTGAAGAATTATCTTAGTAAAAATATTGATCTGATTAGTGCCGATACCGAGTGCCTGATCGGTGTTGGGCATCTGAAAGCCGAATTTCAGCCCTACCGCAGGTAAGAGTTTTGTTTCGTTACGGAGCTTGATCTTCGCCGAGACGGTAAAATCGTCGTTATCGTTTGTCGAATTTCCCGTAACGTTTAGCGGAATTGCCGAGGCCGTCCGCGAGTTAATCGCGACATAATTTTGAATTGTGCCTTCGATTTGCAATTCGACATTTGGTGCAAATCCCGTGCGGACACGGATATCGCCGACTCGCGTCAGATCACCCTTGATGCCCGAGAGCGGGAATTTTGCGTTCTGGAAGAAATCTACTCCCGCAGCGATCTCAAGTGAGCCGGGCGGTGTGATATCAATATCATCTGTGAGCAATGGCCGCTGCTGTCCGAGCGACGCGATTGCCGCCGCAAATGTCAGAATTGAGCAAAAAGCCAGCCTTTTCATTAAAACCAATTCTTGCACTATTGCCGGTTTTTGTAAATCCTCAACAGGTGTTAGCTCCACAATCGGATTTGCACAACCAAGGCGAAACTTGCAAAATTGTTTAGACGAGATTTTGGGCTCCGGACTCTCAGCGATTAATTGGCTGCAATGATAGCGAGAAAATTTTTGATAAGCGGAGACGTTCAGGGTGTAGGTTACAGATATTTTGCACAGCGATCGTCGGCGAGACACCAGGTTAGAGGGTACGTGAGGAATCTCGACGACGGAAGCGTCGAGGTTTGGGCCGAGGGAAACGCAAATTCCGTTAATGCTTTTAGGCTCGATCTGGCCGCGGGTCCGACCCATTCGCTAGTCGGCGAGATCGAAGAGTTGGTGGTGGAGCCAAGCGGTTTATATTCAACATTTAGGATCGAAAGGTAAGAATGGAACATTTACGAGAACTGATAAGAGAGGTGCCGGACTTTCCAAAACCGGGGATCAACTTTTACGACATCACGACGCTCCTGATTGATCCGAGTGGCCTGAAAGATACGATTGATGCCCTCGCTGCACTATGCCCCGATGGGAAAATCGACACTGTCATCGGCGTCGAATCGCGTGGATTCATCTTCGCCGTCCCGATCGCCTTAAGGCTGGGCGCCGGTTTTATTCCTGTTCGTAAACCGAAAAAGCTGCCCGCGGAGAAGGTCTCGGTTTCGTATGACCTGGAATACGGCCAGGACACGCTCGAAATGCACAAAGACGCTGTCGGCGAGGGGCATCGTGTCTTGATCGTTGACGACCTGCTTGCGACTGGCGGAACGGCGCGGGCCGTTGTCGATCTCGTCGAAAGTGTAGGCGGTGTAGTTGCCGGGTTGCTGTTTGTTGTCGAGCTTGATTTTCTAAACGGGCGGCAGAAATTTGACGGCCATAACGTCCGTTCGTTGATACATTACGACTCTTAATAAAGGAAAAACGAAAATTGAAAGTGGAAAATATTTGATTCTTGGGTTTTGTCATTTTCCATTGTTTATGGTCCCGTAGCTCAGTTGGATAGAGCGTTCGCCTCCTAAGTGAAAGGCCGGTGGTTCGAATCCACCCGGGATCACCATATATTTGTGGAAGACAATTGCGAATGACCGTTTCTATTAGATGAACGGAAGAAAAGCGTGTTCGAGCACAGTGGCGAACATTTTACGGCTCTGAAAACGCCCGAAGTCTATTCACAGATCTCCAAATCACTCCGAACCGCACTGCGTGAGAGCATTGCGGTTTTTTGTTGTGGTAGATTAATCGTGTATGCAAAAGGTGCTTACAGCCGCACAAATGCGTGAGGTTGATAGACTAACGACCGAGAAATACGGTATTCCGTCGCTCCTGCTGATGGAAAACGCCGCCCACGCAGTAGCGCGCGTCATAACCGAAAAACTCGGCGGCTCGGTCAAAGGCAAATCCGTTCTCATCCTATGCGGCAAAGGCAACAACGGCGGCGACGGCGCGGCTTTGGGCAGGCAATTAGCTCTTGCCGGCGCCTTTGTTGATGTAGTCCTTTTTGGTCGGATCAAAGAAACAAAAGGTGACGCAAGAATTAATTTTGGTGTCCTTTGCGCGGCGGACTTCACGTTTGACGATGTGTACCATAGCTCCTTTTGCGAGCTGCGCGAAGTAACCACGAAAGATGAATGGAATGCTATCCAGCTAGACGTTTTTAATTCTGTAGACGTAATTGTAGACGCGATCTTCGGCACAGGCCTGACGCGCTCACTTGAGATCTGGCTTTACAACGTCGTTCATGAACTCAATTTTCTCGGCGAGGATCCGCTTCCGAAGCCTCGACTCCGAGTCGCTATCGATATCCCGACCGGACTGAATGCCGACACCGGTGCTGAACTCGATATCGCTGTTCAATCTGAACTCACAGTAACTTTTTCGGCTCCAAAGGCCGGGAACGTCCTTCCGGGAGCCGTTGGTTTCAACGGCGAATTGATCATCGCGGACATCGGCTCACCCTGGGATTTGATCGAAGAACAGCCGTCGCAGTTGTACCTCGCGGAACGCGAAGACGCTGAGGATTGGCTCGAAGAAACCAAGTTTTCCGACGCTTCATATAAGAACAAACGCGGGCACGCTCTTTTGATCGCCGGGTCGGAGAACTATTCCGGTGCGGCGGTTTTGTGCGGAAATGCGGCGATGCGTTCGGGTGTCGGGTTGGTGACCATTGCAACGCCGAGATCGTCAAAAGATTCGGTCGCATCAAGGGTTTTACCGGAGGTGATGGTCCGCCGGGTTGCCGAGACGGAAAACGGTTCGGTTTCGGAAGCAGCGTTTGACGAGCTTCAAGACCTTCTTGAAAGGGCAGATTCGGTGGCAATAGGTAGCGGTATTTCGCAGGATGAAAGCACCAAGAAATTTGTCCAAAAGGTCATCAAAAATCGGCGGCAGCCGACCATTGTTGACGCGGACGCCCTTAACCTTCTCTCGCCATTCGCGGGAGGGAACCACCCCGGCGCTAAAGCGTCACCGCTCCTTCGTAAGGAGGTGAGCCTTTTGCCCTCGTTGATCCTCACACCGCATGAAGGCGAGTTTTTGCGGCTGCTCGGAACCGATGACAATGACGCGATCAAAGACCGCGTTGCAGCAGTTCGTGATTTTGCGGTAAAGCAAAGTGTCATTCTTGTACTAAAAGGCGAGCGTGTTTTGATCGGCGAACCGGGCGGCAAGGTCGTCGTGAACCCAACAGGGAACTCAGGCCTTGGCAAAGCGGGCAACGGAGATACGCTGACCGGAATACTCGCCGGTTTTGTTGCTCAGGCCTCGGTGATGAAGATCGATGTTTTCGAGACGGTCGTCGCAGCCGTTTACGTCGCAGGAATGGCGGGCGATATCGCCGAGAAGAAATACGGCAAGCGCGTTATGACGGCATCGGATGTGCGAGAGTGCTTGGTTGATGTCTTTGAGAAAATCACAATATGACAGATATCTCTACCACTCTGTCGGCCGAAGCATCCGCTCCTAATCAAGGAGGGGAGCGTTTATGCAAAACACCAGACGAAACGTTTGCGTTCGGCGAGCGGCTTGGCAAGTCGCTGCAGGCTGGAGATGTCGTGCTGTTGCACGGGGAACTCGGGGCGGGCAAAACGCTATTGACCAAGGGCATTTTGAGCGCCCTTGATTTTGATATCGACGAGGTGACAAGCCCGAGTTTTACACTGGTAAATTTGTACAAGTCCTCGAAGTTCGACGTGTATCACATCGACCTTTGGCGCTTGGATTCGGCGTCGGATGCGGCTAAAGCGGTCGGTCTCGAAGAGATTCTCGAGAATGAAAATGCCGTGACGATTATCGAATGGGCGGATCGACTTGGCGATCTTCGGTTTTCGAATCGAACCATTAAGATCACGATCGACGGCGATGGCGATGAGCCACGAAAGATCGACATCCAATACCTGAATTTTTTGCAGAAGATTTAACATCGATCTGCTTTGTGATGACCTTTGGCTTTCGTATAATCAAGCCCGCCACCTATGACACTCTCGGACATGAAAGATTCAAAGACTGCAATGCAGCCTGAGCCGAACGTCTCGGCTACTAACGAGTTCGACGACAAGTTGCTATTTAACCGCGAGGTGAGCTGGCTCGAATTCAACCGGCGCGTGCTTGATGAAGCGACCGACGACAATCTGCCGGTGCTCGAAAGGCTCAAGTTCTTATCGATCTTTTCAACAAACCTGGACGAGTTTTTTATGATTCGCGTTTCCGGACTGAAGGAACAGATCGCCGAGGGTGTGGGCGAGCTTTCGCCCGACGGACTGACGGCATCGGAACAGCTCCATGAGGTATACAAACGCCTGCGGCCGATGCTCAAGCGACAAGTTTCATACCTGCATCAAAATGTCTTTCCGACACTAGAAAAAGAAGGAATTACGGTCGAACCTTACGCCCGGTTGAACTCAAAAGAGAAAAAACAGCTCGACAAGTATTTTCGCAATAATCTGTTTCCGATCCTGACGCCGCAATCGGTCGATTCCAGCCATCCGTTCCCTTACATTTCAAATTTGAGTTTGAATCTCGGTCTTTTTATTGAGCCGATCCGGACGCGAACACAGTCGAATCTGAAGCATCTCTTTCGTCAGAAGCGTTTTACACGCATCAAACTCCCACCGAGCGTTCCGCGTCTCATCGCGATCAGTGAGAAGAAAGGACGATACGCATTGCTCGAAGAAGTGGTTGCCGCGAATGTTCACGAGCTGTTCCCGCATATGAAGACAAGCGAGGCATTTCTATTTCGCGTGACTCGCGATGCGGATATAGAGCTTCGCGAAGATGAGGCCGGTGACCTTTTACGCACCCTTGAGCGCGAACTACAGCGTCGGCGTGATCGTTTCGCGGTCCGTTTGGAAGTATCGGCCGCGATGCCTGAAAAAATGGTCAAGCTGCTCGCAAGCGGCACCGGGCTGAGCGACGAAGCGATCGAGCGCGTCGAGGGTTTTGTCGATATTCCCGATCTGATGCAGCTTTACGGGCTCGACAGGCCCAAGCTTAAAGAGAAACCGATTCAGTCCGTCGTGCCGGCGCCGCTGCAGAAGAATGAAAGCATTTTCGAGGTGATCAAGAGGCAGGATGTGCTGCTTCACCATCCATATACCTCGTTCAGCACGGTTGCAGACTTCATTGCCGAGGCCGCAGACGACCCGGACGTTCAGGCGATCAAGATATGTCTGTATCGAACGGGAAAAGACTCGCCGATCGTAAACTCGCTTATTCGTGCAAGCCGCATGGGCAAGCAAGTTACGGCTCTGGTAGAGCTCAAGGCCCGATTTGACGAGGAGAACAACATCGAATGGGCGCGACGGCTGGAAAACGAAGGCGTTCACGTTGTTTACGGTATCAGTACGCTGAAAACTCATTCAAAGGTCTTGCTGGTGGTTCGCCGTGAAAAAGACAAGCTCGTGAGATACGTGCACCTTGCGACCGGAAATTACAATCCGCTCACCGCTCGAATTTATACTGACATCGGACTGTTGACTGCTGTCGAAGAAATTGGCGAAGACGCCAGCAGTCTATTCAATTTTTTAACGGGATACTCGCAGCAGGACAAATACAAACGTTTGATCGTGGCTCCTTTAAATTTGCGCGAGCGATTGATCGCTCTGGTTCGCCGTGAAAAGAAAAACAAGCTGACTGGCAAAAAAGCCCGAATAATCATCAAAGCCAACAGTATTACCGATGTCGAGTTGATCAACGAACTGTACGCAGCCTCTAAGGCCGGGGTAGATATCGATCTAATTATTCGTGGTATTTGTGCCTTGCGCCCCGGAATTAAGGACCTGTCCGAGAACATTCGAGTTAGATCGATCGTCGGCCGGTTTCTCGAACACAGCCGGATTTTCTATTTTGCGAATGGAGGCGGCGAAGTAGAAGAGGTTTACATCGGCAGTGCCGACCTGATGCACCGCAGCTTTGACCGCCGCGTCGAAGTGGTGACGCCAATACTTGACCCCGAGATCCGAGCGTATCTAAAAGACACGATTTTGAGGTCGTGCCTAAAAGATGAGATTAATGCTTATATACTTAAACCCGACGGCAGCTATCACAAAGTTTCTAGTCGAAGTAAAGGCGGGTTTGACTCGCAGATGCATTTCGTCGGGCTTGAAACACCTTGCTAAACGGTGACTTTCTTTGCAAATCGCGATTCAGTGATGTCGCCATTAACCTTGCCGTATTTTAGAGTGAGGCGCGGATAGCCGCGAGCCTCAGGTTCGAGTTTGTGGGCGTCGAGCAGTTTTTCGACCGATAGGATGTCGTGCATTTCTCCCTCGATCTCCATATAGTAGCCGAATGGCAATTCGTCCAAAACGACCTCGACGTTGCCTAAATGCCACGCCTTGCGGTGTTTTTCATAAACGACGGAGAGTTTGTATCCGAGTTTTTCGATAATACTCTCGGTCGCCTCAACATCTGAGACCTCAGTCTCAAACTCGATCTGATGCTTGAAATCGTTTTCGGTCGGAACTTTTTCTTTGTAGGTGAGCGTAGTGCAGGATTCCGTCTTACGCAACCTCAGCACCGCCGCCCGTCCGTCGAGCAATCCGCCGCGGTGCAGGTAATTTTCTTCAAACGTCTCGTATGAAAATGTCGCTCCGAGTTTACTTAGTTTCGCCGTAAGTTCTACTATTCGCTTTTTATCTATGCGATACTTCTTTTCAATTTCTATTGCCATTCAGTAATGTCGTTTGTTGCCAAAAAGGCGGCACGGAATTCAATTCTAGATAATATGGTGTGGCGGGGCAAACCTGGTCGCTTGAGATCGATGCCGCTTGACTTGAAACGCTTTGTATTGAATACTTGAAAAAAAGGTCAGGTTTAGTGATCTCATCTTTTGAATGTCAAAATTGAAAGTTGTTATATATTTTTGAAGTTAGATTAGAGGAATATTTATGGCATATCCAGAAATGATGATCCACGGAATGCGTGCGGAACTCGCGCAACTCGGGATCGAAGAAACAAAAACGACAGAAGCGGTCGAAGACGCTGTAAAAAATACCGACGGGACGCTGATGGTTGTTGTAAATTCGGTATGCGGATGTGCCGCTGGCGGCGTACGGCCGGGAATTGCGATGGCTTTGCAGCAATCGCAAGCCAAGCCTGACCGCTCGATCACAGTATTTGCCGGTGCCGATATCGACGCGACCGACACTGCAAGGGAATACTTCACGGGTCATATGCCGTCATCGCCGTCGATCGGGTTTTTGAAGAATGGCGAGTTGGTACAGTTATTTGAGAGGAAAGATCTCGAGGGCCGCCCTCCGGCGATGATCGCCCAGGCGTTGGTGGATGCATTCAACACGCATTGCACGAAAACTGAAGCCGCGAATAACTAAGGATTTGTTAATTGAATTGAATAAGAAACCGCTCGATCTGGGCGGTTTCTTTAGTTTCCGAATTGGATAATAAGTATTGCGCGTACGGTCTCGAAATCGTTAAGATAGTATTTGTCGGCCAGAATAGGCTTTTTTTCCTCTCGGTTTCGTAAAACATGTCGATCAATCAAAGACAACATATCCGGTTCTCGCTCGACATCCCGGCGATCATTTACACAAAATTTGGCGAAAGGCAGGAAACCAGGCTCGAACAGATCAGTATCGGCGGATGCTTTACCGGATGGGAAGAGAACATTTATATCGGTGACGAATTCCGGATAGAGATCGAGCTGCCCAATAAGAATTACCTGCCGCTACAGTGCAAAGCTCTATATCGCTTCGACCACACGGGCATTGGTGTAAAATTCACAAATATCTGTCAATTTGAGCAGGAACTTATCTCAAAGATCATTGCCAGCAAGCTTGAAAGCGAGGGCGTACCTCTGCAGACTGACCCATTCAAATTGCCGCCGACCTTCGTTAGTGAGATTGCTCCGCCGCGTATAACCGACATTCGGCAAAAGCGGGATGCGGTGCTGCAGCGGATCATGTCCGCCGACGATGCTCTCTAATTTAAAATCCACCAAGTAATCGTAGCTATTCGTTGACCATCACCTCAACCGGATCGATCGTGGACGCACGCCACGCCGGATAAAGAGCACCCGCAAGACTGCCGCCGACGGCAATTACGATAGCGGTCAGGATCCAGTCCGCGCTGAATTCAAACGCAAGGCCAAATTGTGCCCCGATCAGGTAAGATGTCACGAACGAAGCGAGAAAGCCGGTAAGTACGCCAAGTACACCTATTAGAAAAGCCTCGCCCTCGATCGTGCTAATAATAAACGACGTAGAGGCTCCGAGCGATTTCAGAATACCGATCTCTTTTCGACGTTCCGTGATGGTCGTGTACATTGAGAGCAGGACAAAGATCGTGCTTACAAAGGCTCCCAGTGCTACCAAGACCCGCAAAAAAGTATTCAAGCCCGGAATGCGTTCCTGGGCGTCTATCACCAGATCGCGTGTAAGGTTTATTTTGTTTCCGGGCAGAGCTTCGTTTATGCGTGCGGCAACCCGGTCGACGTCAGCGCCGTCTTTGATCTTGACGAGGATATAGGTGCATTTATCCGTCTGTAGTGCTTCTTGCATTGCGGCAAGCGACATCTTAATACGCGCCCCCGACGGCGGTTCGAAAATGCCGACTACCTTAAATGTTTTCCCGCCGAAAAGCTCGTATGTATCGCCGAGCTTTAGCTTTTCGCTCTCGATCTGACGGCGATCCATTATCACTTCATCGTTTGCCGTCGGCGCACGGCCTTCGACCAGCTGCATTCCGTTCATTTCGGCGAACGGATCCCATTCGACACCGTCGATCTGTCTAATGCCCCAGGTACCCTTTGAATCAGGGCTGATGTAACGAATAACCGGCACCGTAGACTGGACGCCGTCAATTTCGCGAAGTTTGTCGGCGTAAGCCACATTTACACTAGCATTCGAGCTCATTGTGTCCATGCCGCCGGGCCGCGTAAAGACTATCTCGGCCTTCCAATTCGCTGAACGCTTTGCGAGGTCGTTGGTCATACCGCGTGCCAAGCCGGTAAATAAGATAACCAAAACGACACCGAGCGCAACGCCGACCACGCTTATCAGCGTGCGGAAAGGACGAACTCGCAGATTCGCAAAGACTAATTCAAGCATCTTTTAAGGTGAGAAAAAACAATCAGAAAAATACTAATACCGTTTCCGATAAGTCCTTCCGTTACGCTTCAGGATGTAGCGAACCAGAAGCGTCACACTAACCGAAAAAATAATGAGAGCCCACGCTCCAAGTGCGGTCGTCCAGGCCCACTGCCACTTTCCGCGAACCGTTCCAAGGATAGCTCCGACGGCGAGGCCAAACCCGGCGATATACATAAATGCGTTGATAATCTGACCCGTCTCAAGATATTTGGCGATGAAAACGGGCAGAAAAGCTGTGAATTCGCCTACCATCCGCGGCAGCCGTTTAACGTCGCTGAAGAAAGACTGAGTTTCCTCACCGGCGCCAACCAATAGGACGCCGTGTTTCATCGCAAACAAATTAAAAAGGGCCGAGATAACTGAAAATAATACTGAGATCGCAAACGCTCGCTGGCGAGCGACACTATTCTCAGACGCTGCGAAAATGTCGTAAAGATAACGTTCCTGTACGTAGTGAGTACAAAATTCGACCGTGTGGCTCATCGCCGGCAGCATGATCGAAACAATCAGATTAGCGGCCCACAGCGGAGTTGCACGCCTAAATGATTGGACAATAGCACCGGCAATACCGGTTGTAAAAAATCGTGATACAAGCTCGACAACGACCGCCGTCAGGATGACAACACTGCTTTCGCGGCTGAGCTGGTAGACGGTGTAGTAAAAGGACGCGCGGAGAACAGCACCAAGAAGAGCAGCTTTCCAATTCCACCGTAAGATGATCTGAGCCGGATGTCCGATCAAACTGCGAAAAACGTCGCCGACCGTGATCGTCTCCTCCCAAACCTCCTCTATATCGTCAGCGTCGGCGATCGAGTGGTGTATTTCGTCAGATAGCATCATTGACGGTAGTGTCTCGCGTTCCATCATCAATTTGGTCTTTGCATCAATTAGCTAAAGACTTACAAATCCTATTCTCGTTTCGTTGTGCGTTCGTATTCGAAACTCTCGGCGGGAAAACGAAAAGGTTAATATTACCATACGCATTTTGGAAATGCCCGAACACCACTAGCCGAAAACGGCACGCCGGAATCAATCTAAAAAGTCTAACACATCCGGCTTTATCGATTGACAACCAGACATCTCGAAAAAAAATGTCACAAATGCAAAATCTGTGGTGTTTTGAACATAGATAACGGGAAATATTCGAAAAATAAGGAGTCGTAAATATGAGTTGGTTATATACCTTGGTCTTCGCAGGTTTAATGGTTTCGTCGCAGGGAAACGGTGTTTCTGATTCCGATATATGCCGGATAAATCAGACGGTCCCGGCAAGTGTTGAGAGCCGCAAGGGCGACGAGAGCGAGAAGTTTGAGCAATCTTATCCGCTTAACGCAGACGGCAGGGTCAGTGTCTCAAACGTGAACGGTTCGATCACGGTCGAAGCTTGGGAACGAAACGAGGTCAAACTGGAATATACCAAGGTCGCCGACACCAAAGAGCGGCTTGGCGATGTCGAGATCAAGATCGAATCAAAACCCGGACGTTTTAGCGTCGAGACCGATTATGGTAATTGGAAAAACAAGAACCGAGGTGACCAGTGGAAAAACGGCGGCAAGCTGGTCGTGGAATTCAGACTGATGGTTCCTAGTGGTGCGATTCTAAATGAGGTCGAGACAGTAAATGGATCGGTCTCGGTATCAAACTTCGTAAATATCACGAGAGTCTCGGCCGTTAACGGATCCGTGAATGCCACGAACATTCGCGGTACCGCAAATCTGTCCACAGTGAATGGCGAAGTTACAGCGGATTTTGACCGGCTCGAATCGGGCACCAAGATCTCGCTCGAAACAGTGAATGGCAAGGTTAATCTAGTTATTCCGTCGGACTCGAATGCGACGGTCAGAGCGGATTCGCTCAACGGTAATATTACGAACGACTTCGGCCTGCCGGTTCGCAAGGGCAAGTACGTTGGCCGCGATCTGTACGGGCGTTTAGGAAGCGGCGACGTTCAAATTAAGCTCGAAACGGTTAACGGCGGACTTTCGATCAACCGCAAAAACGACGGCAAAGCCCTTAGTCCGGCGACGAACCTTCTTCCGCAAAAAGGTAAGGACGAAGAAGATTGGAATATGGATGACGATGACTCGTCATTGGCATCCGCAAAGGCTGAGAGGGACGCTGCTAAAGCCGTGAAAGCTGCTTCCAAAGCCTCGGCGATCGCGGTTGCAGACGCTCAGAGCGAGATAGCCAGAATTCAGCCCGAGCTCGCCCGGATCAATACCGAGTCTGTCAAAATCGCGGCCGCGGTAATGAAGTCGGACGAGCTGAAACAAAGGATAAAAGAGGCCGAGCTACAGCAGAAAGCTGTGTATTCGTCGATGGCACTGGCGCCGCTGGCCCCCGCGTTTCCACGCGTGGAGAAAAAGAGCGACACCTTTCCGGTCAAGGGCGTTCCGACCGTGACGGTTTATGCCGAGCCCTGCTCTGTGAAAGTCGTTGGTTGGGACAAAAACGAAGTGCAGTATCGCGTGGTGCAATATATCGAACCTCGACGGGCCGAGCCCTTGAAGGTAAGCGAGAAACATACTGATTCAACCGTTTCGATCAATGTCGATGAGCCGCAAGACAATAATGGACTGCGATTCTACGGCGACGGCCAACGAACGGTTATCGTGGTCTACGTACCGCGGATGTCAAACCTTAAAATTACTGCCAACGGTGAGATTCGCCTTGAGGGCGTTTCGGGCGATCTGGAACTGACCGGTTCCGACCAATCAATAAATGTTCGCGATTCCGAAGGGAAATTAAAAGTTTCCAATACGGACGGGCGGATTCGCGTGATCGGCTTTCGTGGTGATGTAGTTGCCCGGACCATTGACGGGCCGATCAATCTCGAAGGCGATTTCCAGAGCCTCAAAGCTCACGCAGGCGACGGTTTGGTAGTTCTGACACTGCCAGAGAATACATCCGCCGATCTCGAGGCAAACTGCGAGGAAGTCGTCGGCGAGGGCATTGATCTGAAACGCATCGGTGGCGACGAGGGGCACGGTAAATACAGGATTGGGAATGGCGGCGCGCGGTTTCAGATCGAGACCGGCGGCTCGATCCGTGTCCGCGGTGCCGGAATGATAAAGGAAACGCTCTGACTTTTCGTCAAATGGCGCTCACGGTGTCAGGACTGTTTTATTGAAACTTTCTTGCATTATCCCCGTTATTATTCAATGGATCAAATCCCTTTTCTGCCGAAACGACAGTTGGTTTAATAACCTGTTTTATTGAGGTCAAGCAATGAGAAAATTAAATGCTGTTGTAATAATCATTCTCGTTTCGTTATCGGTCCGTGCGCAGCAGGCATCCGGTCCTGACTCTAATCTCGCCGCAAAAGTAGCAGATCCGGCGCCTGTTGTGGCAACGTCAAAGAACTCGAAAGTTGAGGTTCCGCCCGAAAAGCTGCGGCCAGTTGTGATCACAAAGGCCTCGGCCGTTCCCGTTATCGATGGCCGCCCAGACGAGGAGGCCTGGAAGCAGGCTGCCGTGTTTAAGGATTTCTATCAAACAAACCCGGGCAATAACACTGCACCATCAAAACCTACCGAGGTGATGATGATGTACGACGAAAAGAACCTGTATGTCGCCTTCAAATGCTGGGATGAAAAAGACAAGATTCGAGCGACCATAGCCAAACGAGACGGTATTTTTGGCGAGGATAACGTCCGAATTTGGCTCGATACCTACGATGATCGACGTCGGGCGTATGTGTTAGGTTTTAACCCGCTTGGGATTCAGGCAGACGGTATTTTTACGGAAGGGCAAGGATCAGATTTTTCTGTCGACATTGTTATGGAGTCGAAGGGGATCATTGAGGCTTGGGGATGGTCCGTCGAGGCCAAAATACCTTTCAAGTCGATCAGGTACACCGCGGGAAAAGGCAAGCTGTGGGGGTTTAATGCGGCGCGGAACATAAATCGACTCAATGACGAATTCGATCAATGGCTGCCGGACGATCGCGAAGTTTCAGGCTTTTTGATAAAGCACGGCAAGATCACCGGCCTCGATGAGATCAAATACGAACGCACACTCGAGGTCGTGCCGAGCGTTACACTCAGCGAAACAGGTGAACGTGTTTCTGCAAGAGAGGTTTCCGCGGGCCGTTTTGTAAATCATCCCATCAAAAAGCAGATCGGCGTCACGCTCAAATACACGCTTACGCCGAGCATCACGCTCGATGCCGCAATAAATCCAGACTTCGCCGAGATCGAAGCCGATGCTCCGGTCGTCACGGCAAATCAGCGGTTCCCAATCTTTTTTGAGGAAAAGCGCCCGTTCTTTCTCGAAGGCGTCGATATATTTCGGTCGCCTATCCCAGTTTTCTACTCGCGGCAGATATTCGACCCGGACTTTGCCGTCAAGCTGACGGGCAAATCCGGTAAGACCTCGTTCGGTATTCTCGCCGCATCCGACAACGGTCCCGGAAATTACTCCGAGAACGAAAGAACGCTGAACGCGCAATGTCTCGAACGCCAACGCCTCGACCCGCGCATCCAGTGTTCAAGGGACGAATTTCTCGACAAAAACTCGCTTTACGCGGTTCTGCGTCTGAAACGCGACTTTGGCAGCGAAAACAATATCGGCTTTTTTGGCACGTACAGATCGTTCCCTGAGCAGAAGAATTTGGTTGCTGGTTTCGATGGGCGAATAAAGTTCACGCCAAAGATCACGTCGAGTTTTCAGGTTGTCGGCACGACGTCGAAGCGTTGTTTTCGAGAGGTCGACTTCGAACCAACCCAGGATTATGTTCAGGCGGCGTCGAATCGCGCCATTTGTGGCACCGGTACGTATGACACGACGCTCGACATTTACAATCCGCAGCTGATCGAATATGGAAGCACATTTAACCGTTATCGCGTCGGCAACGGCTTGGCTTATTACGTTAACCTCGATTCGGACGGCGAGACGCACGGCTGGTTTTTGGAGGCCGGCGGCCGCAGCCAGTATTATCGTGCGGATGCGGGTTTCAGACGTCAAACGAACACTAATTTCGCGTTTTTCTTTAATCGCTTTTCGACTAAGTCTGACGCCAAGAAGAAGATCATCCGCGCAAACTGGAACCAGCTGGGCGGCGTCGATTACACATGGGACGGGCGGCTGCAGGGCTTTAACACGCAGACGGGCGTGAATCTCAGCCTTCACCGGCAGACCCGTTTGGGATTTGAGGTCGGCACATCGTATCAGAAGATCTACGAGGATGAATTCGGCCTCAAGCGTTCTCCGACTCGCGTGGGAACGTTCCTTGGCGATCCGTCCCGCAAGACGTGGGCAAACTTCGTGTCGGCAAACTTTAATCAGACGCCGAACAAGTGGTTGAGTTATGGCTTTTTTGTAGGCACGATACGAGGGGCCTTTGACTACTTTTACTTTGATTGTCTTATTCGAAATACCAACGGCGACTGTGTGAGTCCGTTCTTGCAAAATCCGGGACCGGGCAATCAGGTTGATGCAAATATCTTTGTCGAGCTCAAACCAATCGACCCTTTGCGCATCGACGTCAGCTATAACAAGTCCCGTCTCTCGCGACAAGACAACGGCATCCGCTCGTTCGATTCGGACATCGTCAGCGTTCGTTCGACCTATCAATTTACCCGGTTTTTATTCACGCGTTTAAGGCTCGATTTTGATGGAAATGCCGACGGCACGGGGAGGGAGAAAAGTTTTGCCGGCCAGATCCTTCTTGGCCTGACCCCAAGTCCGGGCACCGCGTTTTATGTCGGCTACAACGACAATCTGAGTCGCAACGGGCTCAATCCTTACAACGGGCAGTTCGAGCCGGGGTTCACTCGCAACAGCCGCACCTTCTTTATTCGTATGTCTTATTTGTTCCGGAAGAGCTTGTAGACTCAGCTTTTTTTGGATTGCGATCGGATTTGCTCAAACTGCATTGCAGCAGTGGATTAAGCATTCATTTAACCAAAACCCTCCAAAATATATTAATAAAATTCGAAAAAAGTTCTTGTAACTTGTAAGGTATTAGTGTATAACCATAAGCGGACAATACATTTCTTGCCAAATCTGGCGTCAAATACAGGAGATGAAAATGAAAGTTATTAGTAATATACGCTTTGTCGTATTAAGCATTTTGTTAAGCAGTCTCGTAATTTCGGGTGCATTCGCCCCGGCGGCATCTGCGCAAACTCAGGAATCCGGTGTGGCGCTTCAGAGGGGTTTTCGTACGGGGTACTCAGATGGTTATATGGCCGGTTATCGTGATTCGATCGACGCCGCTACTAGGAGTTACACTCGCCACGGTGATTATTCGAAAGCGGATCGGGCATTCAGTAAGGATTACGGTACTGTCGAAGATTACCGCGATGGTTATCAACAAGGTTTTGAGTCTGGTTATGACACGGGATACGACCGGCGATCATTTGAGGCGAGTCTTCCGGGGGATTTGAAGCGGCGCGGGGTCCTCACAGGCGAACAGCAAGATCCAACGGCGATTGCGGTCGACGGGACTTCGCAAACAGCACAAGGCAACGATTCGGACAGAATAAGCCAAACGGCAAATCCGAATTTCCAGACCACGCCAGTAAGCTTTCAGGCTCCTGGCAGCCCAATCATTATAATTCCCTGTGACACGGAATTAATCGTCGAATTGCAGCAAGACCTAACCACAGAGCAGAGCCGCGAAGGCGATAAATTTACGGCAAAGATAGTTTCACCGTCAGAGATCGCTGGCGCTTCAATCGAAGGCCGCGTAAGCAAGGTACTCAAGCCGGGCCGTATCAAGCGCCGGTCGGAGATGCTGTTGTCGTTTGATCGCATAATCCTCGCCGATAATCGCTGGAGCAATTTCAGCGGTATTCTCATTGAGGTTTTGGCGGTCAAGGGTGACAATGTCAGCCGCATCGATAACGAAGGAACTGCGATTGGCCGAAGCTCGATCAAGCAAGACGCCGTGAAGGTAGGCGGAGCTACGGGAGCAGGTCTGGTTGTTGGGGCAGTTGTCGGAGGACCTGTTGGAGCCGCAGTCGGTGCCGGGATGGGAGCTGCATTTGGCGTTGGTGCCGTCGTCGTCGAGCGTGGTAAACAGATCCGTCTCAATCGCAATCAGCAGCTGCGTATCAAAACGTCGCACGAAGCACAGATCCGATAGATCGTAAATCGTAAACAGTGAATCGTGAATCGCGATTCATAAATTAGAAGGCCGGGGAATCTTTCTCCGGCTTTTTCTTTGTCGGTTCACGATTTACGATCCACTATTCACGAGTGTCGCGCTTGTTTAGAAACGAGCACTTAGATAATATTAACTATTGATAATTAGATTGAAATTTATAGGTATAAAAACAAGATGAGCACAGGAACAGAATCAACCGTAGCTGCCGAAGGGCTTCGCGGTGTAGTTGCCGCCCAAAGCGCGATCGGCGATGTTAATGGCGAACAAGGAATTTTGATTTATCAGGGTTATAACATCCACGATCTGGCCGAACATTCGACCTTTGAGGAAGTTGTTTACCTGCTATGGCATGGCCGTTTGCCCACGTCGCAGGAATTGGCTGAGTTAAATGCCGAGGTGCGGGCGAATTACGAAGTTCCGGCCGACGTCATTGCGATGATGAAGCAATTTCCGAAGACAGCCGATCCGATGGATGTACTTCGTACAGCGGTTTCGTCACTAGATTTTTACGATCAGTTCGGCCACAACACTGACCGCGAACATGCAGTTAAAACGGCGGTGAAATTGACGGCCCAGATCGGCACGATCGCCGCGGCGTGGGATCGCATTCGCAACGGCAAAGAAGTTGTCGCGCCAGACCACTCGCTGAACATTGCGGAAAACTTCCTATATATGCTACGTGGTGAGCGGGCAGACGCCGACGAATCGCATATGTTCGACGTTTGTTTGATCCTGCATGCCGATCACGAACTGAATGCATCAACGTTTACGACTCGCGTTGTTGCCGGAACATTGGCAGATATGTACGGAGCAGTTACCGCGGGTATCGCGGCTCTTGCGGGTCCGCTGCACGGCGGTGCGAACACAAACGTGATGAAGATGCTGATCGAGATCGGCGGCCTTGACAAGGTTGATGCATGGGTTGACAAGGCTCTCGAAGAACACCGAAAGATAATGGGCATTGGCCACGCTGTCTATAAGACCGAGGACCCGCGGGCGACCTGGCTACGCAAGTACTCGCAGCATATGGCCGAAAAGAAAGGTGAGACGAAGTGGTACGAGATGTCGCGGCGGATCGAGCAGTTGATGCACGAGAAAAAGGGAATGTTCCCGAACGTAGATTTCTACTCGGCATCGACATATTATCTGATGGATATTCCGCTCGACATATATACGCCGATCTTCGCCGTAAGTCGTATCTCGGGCTGGACCGGCCACATCCTCGAGCAATACGGCCACAATAAATTGATTCGCCCGCGTGCCGAGTACATTGGGGCCCGTGACCTTAAATATGTGGCAATCGGGGAGCGTTGATTTGCGTGAATATCTGTTGGGGATTAGGGCAAGGGGCTTCTCTTGCCCTTTGATTTTGCCAGGGGGAAACCGCCGCTTAGATAGTTCGAACCAAGACATGAGAATTTATCAAAGAATTCAAAGAATAAGGAGTTTGGAATGGCCAAAGAATATTTGTCCGTAGTTTTTTTGTTTATCCTAATTGTCATGGGCACGATCGTGATCTCTGCCCAAACCGATATGAAACCACCAGTCGCTAAGAAAGTTCCCAGCATTCTCAAGATCCACGGTTACGAGATAACCGATAACTATGCGTGGATGCGCGATCGCAACGATAAAAAGGATCCGGCGGTCATCGACTACCTGACCGCGGAGAATGCCTATACCGAGTCATTTATGGGACAGCATAAGGGCTTTGTCGACAGTCTCTACAAAGAAATGCTCGGTCGAATCAAACAGACTGATCAAAGCGTACCCTACAATCTCGGAGGCTGGTGGTATTTCACCAAAACCGAAGAGGGGAAACAGTATCCGACCTATCTTCGGAGCCGTTCGAAGGACGGTTCAGACGCGGTTGTATTGCTCGATCAGAATGAGATGGCAAAGGGCTACAAGTATTTCGCGATCTCGGATTTCTCGCCAAGCGACGACGGCGACTTTCTCGCGTTCTCGACCGACACGACCGGTTATCGTCAATATACACTTCAGATAAAGGATCTGCGGACAGGCAAAATGTTGCCGGACAAGATCGAGCGAACGACGTCGAGTGAATGGTCGAACGACGGCAAATATCTATTTATCGGGCAAGAGGACGCGGTGTCGAAACGATCGGACAAAGTTTGGCGGCACATCGTCGGCACCGACAAGAACGACTTGATCTACGAAGAAAAGGACTTGCTCTTCAATGCCGGCGTCAGCCGCTCGCGCGATCGCAAGATGCTATTTATTAGCTCGTTTGCCAAAACAATGCGTGAATCGCGTTACCTCGCCGCCGACAACCCTTTGGGCGAATGGAGGGTCATTACTCCGCGTCGCGACGGCCACGAATATGAAGCGGATTTTGATAATGGCGAATTCTTCATAACGACGAACAAAAGCGCAGAGAATTTTAAGGTTGTCCGTGCTCCGCTCGCCGATCCGGGCGAAAAGAATTGGAAAGATTTTGTTCGTTACAATCCCGAGGTGAAGGTCGAAGGCATTAGCTTTTTCAAAGGTTATGCGATCGTATCCGAGGTCGAAAACGGGCTCGAATATCTGCGCGTCTTAGGCGCAAAGTCTCCGCGCCGGACGTCACGAATCGCGACGCCCGAAAGCGTCTACACGATGGGGCTCGCGTCAAATCCCGAATACGACACCGGGGTCATTCGCTATAGTTATTCGTCGATGATCACGCCAAATTCCACCTACGAATTTGATCTGCGAACTGCGAAAAGCACCTTGGTCAAGCAGCAGGAGATCCCGAGTGGCTACGATAAGACAAGGTATAAGACGAGCCGCGTCTGGGCGACCGCCCGCGACGGCGTAAAAGTCCCCGTTCTGATCGTAATGAAAAGGGGAACCAAACTCGACGGCAAGGCGCCGATGCTTCTTTACGCATATGGCTCATACGGCGTGTCGATGACGCCAAACTTTTCAACCGCGCGGCTGAGCCTCGTTGATCGCGGGATGATCTACGGCATCGCCCTGGTCCGCGGGGGCGGCGAGCTGGGAGAAAAATGGCGTCTGGCCGGACGTATGTTTACAAAAATGAATACGTTCAACGATTTCGTCGACTCGGCGAAGTGGCTTATTTCCAAAAAATACACATCGAACGATCGGCTTGTCATTCAGGGCGGATCGGCCGGCGGATTGCTGATGGGAGCGGTTGTAAATATGTCACCTGAAACGTTTCACGCCGTCATCGCGCAAGTGCCGTTTGTCGATGTGATGAACACAATGCTCGATGGCACCTTGCCTCTGACTACTGAAGAATGGATCGAGTGGGGTAACCCGAACGAGAAAAAGGCGTGGGATTATATGATCAAATACTCGCCATACGACAACGTTAAGGCGCAAAATTACCCGAATATGCTGATCGAGGTTTCGCTAAATGACAGTCAGGTTCCGTATTGGGAAGGCGCTAAGTTTGCCGCAAAGTTACGTGAAATGAAAACCGACAACAACGTCATTCTTCTAAAAACTAATATGGGTGCCGGAC
>Ga0209683_10000069_pt1 | contig 35381 bp, 25 predicted proteins | sample DOMMetBare2Fresh_FD_187474 | JGI IMG/M metagenome (GOLD analysis project Ga0209683, IMG submission 187474) | Wetland sediment microbial communities from St. Louis River estuary, USA, under dissolved organic matter induced mercury methylation -... | ecosystem: Environmental > Aquatic >... | reverse complement strand
AGTTGAAGATCCGATCGCACTTGCGGAATTATTAAGCGTCAGTGCCTTTCCGGAATCTGCGGCCCGAAGGATTATCTATGGCTTGACCTTGGCAGGCGTGTTGGAGCGCGAGAATTGGTTTCAAGCTTTCCGCGGCTGGCGTGCAGAGAAATCCGCTGCGCCTCAAAAGGCGCCTGAGCCTGCAGCCGAGGGTCTGGCGCCTGACGCCGGCCAACTGCCTGAGCGCGACGCCGAGGAGGAAGTAACAGAATTTCTGGAGCAACTGGCGCGCGCGAAGAGTCACTACGAAGTTCTCAACGTGCCGACGACCGCCGCCGCAGGGGATCTAAAGCTAGCCTACTACTCGCTGGCCCGACGCTTCCATCCGGACCGATTTCATGAGCTGGCCCGCACTCCACTGCATCGACACCTGGAAGCGGCGTTTGCGCGCATTACACAAGCATACGAAATTTTGGCGAACGCTGATTCAAGGGCCGCCTATGACGTGAAACTGGCAGCTCTGACCCAGGCTGGTAAACTGTTTCCAGGCAGTGAAAGCGCGATGCAGCCGACGGGAACGGGCAATGGTGGGTCGATCAGTGACAACGCGTTGGCCGAACAACGCTTCCGGGAGGGAGCGGCTGCTTTGCAGTTGGGTCAGATCAACGCCGCAATTGCCTGTTTTGCCGCCGCCGCGCGCCTCGCTCCGGATCAAGCGCAAAATCGTGCATACTACGGGCGAGCACTTGGTTCTCAGCCAGAAAGCCGGCGCCTGGCTGAAACAGAATTGCAGGCGGCAGTGAGATTGGATCCGAACAACGCCACTTATCGGGTGATGCTGGCCGAGCTCTACCGTGACCTGGGATTTCCGCGCCGGGCTATTGCTGAAGTGGAGCGCGCTCTCTCACTCGACGGAAAGAATTCACAGGCACGCAGCCTGCTTGAGAATCTGAAATCAGGGAAAAGATGACTTCATCGACCAAGAGCAGCAACAGTAATCTCGAAGGCAAAATGTTTCGCAAAATCGCGCCTCAGATTGATGAGGTCGAACTCTATCCGCATGCACACGCAGAACGGATTGCCACACTCGCCGCTGAGATCGCCAAAGCCTTCGTGCTGGGCCCTAAAGATCTGCAGTCCTTGCGGGCTGCAGCGTTGTTGCACGATCTCGGTGAATTAGTAATGGACCGCGATTATCTTAAGCGGTCTGGTCCACTGAGTGCGAACGAGCGTTTGGATCTGCAGCGGCATGCGCTGATTGGCGAACAGGAATCTGCCAGGAGCGGCGGCGATCGGGCCACCCAACTGATAATTCGCTGGCATCACGAATGGTGGAATGGGCAGGGCTACCCGGATGCCTTGCGCCGCGAAGAGATCCCACTGGCCGCGCGCATCCTGCGAGTTGCGGATTCATATGCTGCGCTGACCGATGCGCGGCCCTTCCGAGCTGCGTTGAGCAAGGAGAAGGCGCGCGAACACCTCGTTGAATGGGCCGGTATTGAGTTCGATCCAAAGGTGGTCGATGCTTTGCTTATGCTGGGACCCCTCGTCGAACTCGACTCATTTTCCCTGGTTGAGGGTGATGAGCCACGCGCAGAGTTGCCAGCAGCGCGCGAATTCAATCTGTTTTCTTCATTCATGAAATGAGCTGAAGTTGGCTTGGAAACTTTGGTCTTTGGCCTCGGCGTCGTTCGAGTTCTCGAATCTGAGATTTGTAATCTGCAAGCGGCAGGGTGATCAGCAAAGTGTCTCTTAATAACTCCACCGTTCTTCCACATGGCTGGCTCGCATTCGAGCTTGGGGTGCTCCGGCACCTGGACTTCAGTTCGATCGCCCTTCCATTCTGTGGCGAACCCGATCTGTGCGTACGTCTCAAGCGATGGAAAATTCGCGTGGCTGCCAATGATCCAATGCTCTGGTCCTACACCAAACTCGTGGCCCTCGTGGAAAACCGCTCCGAACAGCTTTCCGATGAAGATCTGGACAAGGTGCTTGATGACGCGTATGTTCCGCGCGAGGGGCGGGACAATCAATCAATCACCAGATGGTTCAACGAGACGGATGCCTGGTGGTTCGATAACATACGCTTCAACGCCGAACGCCTGGACTCGACATACAAGCGGGCCCTCACACTAACGCTGGGGATGATGGTCGGCGACTATGTTCTCTCATTTGGCGCCGAGACGCGTCACCTGCGCGAGCCGCTTTCTCTGTCCAAGGTTTTTCGCCAATTAGCCGCCACCCTGCCCTTGCCGTTCGATAATTCTCTGCGCAATCAGTGCTCGAATTTGGACGTGCGCGCTTTCGTGGCTGAACGACAGCATACCGATCTGTTGTTTCTCCGCTTACCGATTCCTACCTTCAAGGCTGGAGCACAGCGGGACACTCTGGCTGGCTGGCGCGAGGAGTGGCTGGAGGGCGGCGATCATTTTTGGGACAGTTTTCACCAATTGTCAGCCGGGCTGCTGGGCGCACCGGTGCAAAGCAAGCAACAGTATCTGGGATTTGTCGAAGACTTGTTGCAACGCGCTGCTCATATTCCCAACTGGGCAGTGACCCATACCGAAAACGGATTCATCTCCAGCGAGGAACTGGTCGAAACCATCGGCCGCGTCCGCAAGATCGACGTCGTTTATGCAAAAGACTTCTCAGACCTGCTGGGAGTACGCGCGACGATTATCACAGCGTAAACTAACACTGCCTTTTGTACTTAGGGATTGTTGCCGTTGGTAGACCCCCAACGAGGGCCAGGGCAAAGTTCTTATTCTTCCTCGGGGTGCGACACAAAGCGATAACCTACTCCCCTCACGGTCAGCAAGTGCTTCGGTTTGGCCGGCTCTTCTTCCATGTACTTTCTCAGACGCACAATGAAATTGTCTATGGCCCTGGTGTCAGTGTCCTCGCGCAAGCCCCAAACATCCTCAAGCATGGCCTTGCGGGAAACTATTTCGCCTTCGTTCTGGATCAAATAACGCAAGAGCTGCGCTTCCATCAGCGTTAGTCGGACAACCTGTCCCCTGGCGCGCAGTTCCAGTCTTCCAAAATCAATTATCTTATCTCCAAACGTAAACGGCTCATTTTCGCGGATGGGTGTTTGAGTTTTCTGAAGGGCGGCGGGCAAACCGGCTGAGCTTTGTAAGTCCCGATCAAACCATTCCCGCCGTCGCAGCAAACCGTTGATACGAGCGATCAAGACCGCGAGGTCGAAAGGTTTGGGAAGATAGTCGTCGGCGCCTGATTCAAAGCCACGCAAGACGTCCTCTGGACGCCCTCGGGCAGTCAGCATCAATACCGGCACGAATTGACCTGCGGCGCGTAGTTCGGCTGCCACTTCAAAACCATTTTTTCCCGGCAGCATCACGTCAAGCACAACTGCGTCGAAGCGACGAGGGTCTTCAAGCAAAAGGGAGAGTGCGGATTCACCGTCACCGGTGGTATCGACGTCGTAGCCTTCAGCCTCGAGGTTGAAGCGTAGCCCGTCAGCCAAGTGTCTTTCGTCTTCGACAATCAATACCGCGCTCATTCGTCAGGCCCTCGGAAGTTGAATTGTAAAAGTACTTCCCAGCCCGGGGCCCTCGCTTTCCGCGAAGACTCGGCCACCATGTTTCTTGACAATCGACTGGACAATAAAGAGTCCCAGGCCCGTTCCCTTTACGCGCGCCATGAACCGGCCAGGAGCACGATGAAATCTATGGAAGATACGTTTCAGCTGTCCGGCCGGAATCCCTATGCCCTTGTCCCCAATGCGCACTACTACGTTCTTCTGATCGGGAGCGGTCACGGTTATGGCAACATCTACTTCCTTGTCAGAGTACTTGACGGCATTATCCAGAAGATTCGACACCACTGCCCTTATCTCGTCTGCGTCCCCCGCGACCGTTACTCGCTCACCGTGGAGACCATCGACATAGTGCAGAGCGTCTGGACCGAGGTTATAACGAACCCGCGTCAACTCAACGCTTTCGCGCACCAGTTCGTCGATATCAATCAGGGTTGTCACCGGTCGCTGGCGCCGGTACGCGGCAGCGCGACCTGCTTGTAAGACCTGTTCGACCGTGTGCAGCAGCCGGTCACTGTCGGCCAACATGACATTGTAAAATTCCAAACGCTGTCGTTCGTCAACCGGCCGGGTCTTTAATGTTTCGAGATAGAGACGAATGGAGGCAATGGGAGTCTTGAGTTCGTGAGTAACGGCATTGATAAATGCGTCATGCTGCTCGTTGCGGCGAATTTCCCGAATCAGAAATATGGTATTGAGAACAACGCCAGTGATGATTAGCACGAAAAAGACGATGCCAAGAACGAGCAACGCTACTTCGCGCCAGTTAAGCAATACCCAACCAACGTTCAGTGCCACAGCCAGGGCCACGAGACAGGCCCCAAGCGCGATGAAAAAAGCTACTGATTTACGACGACGGCCACGCACACGCATGGTCAGATTCTAATCCCCAGCAGCCAGAAAGCCGAAGGCAGGTGAAGGATGAAGGATGAAGGATGAAGGATGAAGGATGAAGGATGAAGGATGAAGGATGAAGGAGAAACGTCCGGATCGAAAATTTTGTTTCAACAGCTCGCTCTACCGCTGTACCGCTCCACCGCGCTAACCGCTCTCGCTGAACCGCTCCACCGCTCTAGCGCTAAACTTCATCCTTCATCCTTCATCCTTTCTCCTACGCTGCCTGCTTCAATACCTCGGCGGCCGCGGTCGCATCGGCAAGATGTTGTTTGCTTACTTGCTTAATACCCCGTGCCAGGCCCAGAAACTGCAGGGTCCTAATGCCCCACCAGTTGACATCGATCTCATACCAGGTCAAACCATGGCGTGCAGCTCGCGGATGCGCGTGGTGATTGTTGTGCCAGCCTTCACCCCATGACAACAGCGCCACCCACCAGTTGTTGGTTGAGTCATCATTGGTTTCAAAACGTCGACGGCCCCACAAGTGCGTGGCTGAATTTACCAGCCAGGTAAAATGCAAAGCTACGGTCACGCGCAGGAACGTTCCCCACATCAGGGCCGGCCAACCGCCGAGCCACAGCAACAGCAGTCCGCAGATGATCAGGGGCACGAAATAAAGCCTGTTCAACCAAATGTGGACCGGGTCCTTCATCAGATCGGGAGCATATCGCTCCATCACGTCTTGCGGATGCTGTTGGGCAGTGCCCCGCAAGATCCATCCCATATGAGCCCACCACTTGCCTTCACGAGGAGTGTGCGGGTCACCCGGCGCATCAGTATGAGCGTGGTGAATGCGATGCGTCACAACCCAGTTGATCGCCCCGCCTTCGAGTGCCAGGAGCCCACAGATCGTCAGGAAATACTCGACGCTCTTAGGCGTCTTGTAGCCCCGATGCGTCAACAACCGGTGGAAGCCCATGCCCACCCCGAGGCTGCCTGCCACCCACCAGAGGACCAGTGTCGTTATCAAAGCCGGCCAACTAAACATAAAAAGCGCGGCCAGCGCGCCCGCGTGGAAGATGATCATGAAGATCGTCGTATTCCAGTTCATTTTCCGATTATCGTTATTGATTAATGCCAATTCAGCCATGCAGAACCCCTCTTTATTAATAATCCGGCCGCACCTTTTGATGCCGCCCTTCCCTTACAACATAGCAGCTCGAATGCCGAGCAGGTGTAATACTTATGTAAGGGCAGGCCGGTGGCGGGAATAGGCTGTGGAGGGCCTATGAAAGGACTCACGCGGGCAACGGGTGGCGCACCCGCCGAGGGCCTTCGCCTTGCCAACTGAGCGGTAAATAAGGCATTATATTGTCCGATACACCTTCTCTCTGCATCAACGGATGCGCCCCGAGCCAACCAGGCAACGGCGTTTGGAAGTTCGAGAGCAGGCAATGACAAACTTGAAGAAGCCGCTCTTTAGAGCCCGAACGCAAGTCTTCGCTGCTACCGTTTCTCCGAAGTCAGCTTTGATTCGACAGCTTCTCTTAACGCTCCTATAGAGGAGAGGAAAACACACTTATGTCCATGAAACTTTACGTTGGGAATCTCTCGTTTCAAACTTCGAGCGACGACTTGAATCAATTATTTGCGCAGGCTGGTACCGTGGAATCCGCTGCGGTGGTCGAAGATCGCGAAACCGGACGCTCACGCGGCTTCGGCTTTGTTGAAATGTCTTCGAAAGAAGAGGCGCAAAAGGCCATCGAACAATTCAATGGCAAGGAAATGAACGGCCGCAATCTGAACGTCAACGAAGCCAAGCCTCGCGAGGATCGTGGCAACCGGGGTGGCGGCGGCGGCGGTGGACGCGGCTTCGGCGGCGGCGGTGGTGGACGTTACTAACGTCTGCTGGCCTGACGAATGAGAAGACCGGGATCCCTCGGGATCCCGGCTTCCCCATCAGGAAATCAACTCTTAACTATCTTTTCAGAAAGGGGGCCTTCATGGAAAAACCAGAAAAGCCAACTTACAAAGTCGGCGATAGGGTAGAGAAATTATGCGTAACCTGCGGCGAAGAACGCGGGCACGTGGTCGCCTCCGTGACCAAGCGCGGCTTAATTTCTCGGGTCAATTGCCCGAAGTGTGGCAAGCTAAGTTCGTTTAAAAGTGGCACCAAGCTCACTGGCGGTCGCTCAAATGCCACACCTGGAGCGCCCTACGAGCAAACTCGCACTTATCGCACTGGTCAAACCATTCTGCATCCAAACTTTGGTTTGGGAGAGGTAACGGCAATCGTCGAACCGCAGAAGATTGACGTCTTGTTTGCAGATCGCATGCGGCGACTTGTGCATGCACGTCCGCAACCATAACTGCGATTGAACGCAACAAACTTCAGTTTGTCGTCACAGTGCCCGGCAAGCGACCTGGGCGTACCTGCTAGCGACGAACTGGAGTTTGTCGGATTTCTATATGGGCACGCTCTCCGGCTCCGCCGGTGAATTTTTATCGACCTCTCTTTCGGGCAAGCTCACGCGTTTTAACGCAAATAACGCCAGCCACACAACTCCGGCAATAGCAGATAACAATCCCGCAACGACTGTCAGCGCTCGCGGTGTAATTGCTTTCAGGGACCAGCCCGCAATTGCTGTCGAGAAACTCCAGATCAGCAATTCCCCTGCCCGATCGGTAGTCGAAACACGCCCGCGCAGATTGTCCGGCACCAACCGCATCAACAGCGCTTCCTGAATCGCAAATTCAACTCCCAGCATTACGCGTGAGACGAATAGCATTGCGCTGGCCAGTATCAGTGTCGGCATCAAGCCGATGGCGGCAAACAAAACCCCCTGCGCTACCAGTGTCCAACCGATAAAGCCCGCTGTTCTGCCTCGCATCTCCACGTAAGTACCGACACGACGCGCGTTCATCATGCCGATGAACAAACCCATGCCGGCAGCAAAATAGAGCACGGCCACAGCCCCATCCCCACTGATGCCATTGTGTCCTGCGAATACGAGGCCACCAAGCCGGTCCGAGATCAGGTTGATAGCACCGCCACCCGTGGCCCACAAAATATTGATGCCGAGAATTGCCGCCACCGGTGGATGGCTGATGATGTAGGCCCAGCCCTCGCGAATATCAAACCAGTACGTAGAAAGTTTTCTCCGCTGTTTGATCTGCAAATCGGACCTTGACGGCTCGTCCTGCTGTCTGGTGGCTCGATCCGGTATCAACCAAACCGACCAGGCAGAAACCAGGAACGAGATGGAGTTGACTATAAACGCTGCCTTGTAGCCAAAGCTGGCCGCCGTCCAGCCTCCCAACGCCGCGCCGAACGACATCAACAAAAATCGTGAAGAGAACATCAGAGCGGTCCCGGCAAGCAAATCCCGATCGCCAGTGATGTTGGGTACGGCAGCATTTTTTGCCGCCTCAAAAAACGCTCCAAACAGCGAGAGCAAAGCTGTGCAGGCATAGGCAATCCACAAATCATTGGGACCATGGACCAGGAGCAGAAGCAGTGCCACCAGGGCGCGTGTTAGGTCCGTGACCAACATCACTGTTCGCCTGGACCAGCGATCGACCACCGCGCCGGCGAGGGGAGCAATCAGGGTAAACGGAACCAGCCTTGCCACCAGTATGATCGTGGTGGCGCCCGCCGAGTTGTTTGAAACAACGCGCACCAATCCGAGGGCGGCAATGAAATAAAACCAGTTGCCCAGTTCGGAAACTACCTGGCCCAACCACAATCGCCGGAAAAACCGATTGCGGCCGAGCAGTTGCATGTAAGTCAGGGAGTCCATGAATCACTGTGCCCAGCTGGCCAGGAGCGGAAGGCTTTAGTTGAGGTCATTTCCCCTCCTCGCCTTCTGCCTAATCCCTGGGCCGAGACCGCTGATAATCACGTGCATAGTTAGGGACCGCAATCCCCTGTGGCAGACGCGGATCGGCTATCGGGTCGCCAGCCTGCAGTCGTAAGGGAACCAACCCGGCCCAAACAGACAACTGATAATCCTCTTCGTCATCTATGGGTGGACCGGTGCGTACTTTGGCCGAAGCCTCCAGCAAGGGCAGCGCTAACACGGAGGTTGCCTTTAGTTCCTGCTCGCTTGGCCGGCGGACTTCGTCCCAGCGCCCCGGAATCATGTGTTCGGACAGCGCCCGGAGTGCGGCAAGCTTCGCTTCGCGTTCAGTTACAACCGTAGCCTGCCCGAAGATCACTACCGAGCGATAATTGATCGAGTGGTGAAAGGCGGACCGGGCCAGCACCAGTGCGTCCAGCAGCGTCACTGTCACACACACGTCAATTCCCTGCGCCAGGGACCTCAGCATCCGACTGGCCTGCGAACCATGGATCAATAGCTGCTCATCTACCCGCGCGTAGCCGGTCGGAATGACAAAGGGTTGCGACTCCACAACAAACCCCACATGGCAGATAAAGCCTTCGTCGAGGATGGCATTAATGAGTTCGCGATCATAAACGCCGCGCTTCGGCAGTCGTTTCAGGGTTGTTCGTTTGGTTTGCGCAAATTTTTTCATGGTGTGTCGAGAGTAATCAAGAATTGATTTTCTGCAAAGGTCAGAAGGTAATAGCCTCCCGCATGTTTCAAAAGTCCTTCCCTGGGACCGCACGCTTCCAGCGTGCCCGGGTTGCCTCAATAGCCTTTCCCATATTTCAAAGTTTCTTCCCTGGGACCGCACGCTTCCAGCGTGCCCGGGTTACCCCAATAGCCTTTCCCATATTTCAAAGTTTCTTCCCTGGGACCGCACGCTTCCAGCGTGCCCGGGTTACCCCAATAGCCTTTTCCCATATTTCAAAGTTTCTTCCGCGACGCAGGCACGCTGGAAGCGTGCGGTCCCAGGTTATTGGTCCCAGGTTCCGGGTACCGGGTTCTCGTATTTTCCGCCCTCAATGGTAAACTTTGCGCTCTAACCTTTGATCATCAAGCTTTACGAACCTTGTTCTCAGGAGACTTCTCATGCCTTCGCGCAAATTGCTTATTGCTTTGTGGCTGCTCTCGCTGGTTTTCGCGCTGCGCTTCGAGCAGATCGTAGCGCAGTCGAATTCGCAATCCAGTGAACAGGGCCAGGCACCAACTACGGCCAAAAACGACGAGGCAAAATCACCTTTCGAGAAAGCCTTCGAACGTCTTGAGTGGCGCAGTATTGGACCGGCGAACATGGGCGGTCGAGCAACCGATGTCGAGGGCGTACCGGGCAAACCGAATATTGTATATGCGGCTTCGGCTGCCGGAGGGCTTTTTAAGACAAGCAACGGCGGCGTCACCTGGAAGCCGCTCTTTGAACGTGAAAACACGATTTCCATCGGAGACATTGCCGTACAGCCGGGTAATCCGGACGTGGTTTGGGTGGGCACGGGGGAGTCGAACACGCGCAACACCGTCTCGTTCGGCGATGGCGTCTACAAAACACTGGATGGCGGCAAGACATGGAAGCACATGGGCCTGAAGGATACCGAGCACGTTGCTGCAATCGCCATCAATCCACAAATCCCGGACATTGTTTACGTTGCCGCGATCGGTCACGCCTTCGGGCCCAACGATGAGCGCGGCGTATTCATGACCACCGATGGCGGGAAGACGTGGACCAAAACACTTTACATCGACAGGGAACATGGCTGTTCAGATCTGGATATCGATCCTTCAAATCCAAACATAATTTATGCCGGCATGTGGAATTTTGAGCGCAAACCCTGGACTTTTCGCAGTGGCAGCGAAAAGGGCGGGGTCTACAAGTCAATCGACGGCGGCCGCACCTGGAACAAGTTGACCAGTGGCCTGCCAAAGTTGATCGGACGCATCGGCATCCGCGTGGCGCCCAGCAATAGCAACGTTGTCTATGCGATGCTCGAAGCAAAAGAAGGACTGCTTTACCGCTCGGAGGATCGCGGTGAAACCTGGAAGATGGTTTCCAAACAGCCACAAATCGTATCTCGCGGCTTCTACTACACACGCGTCCGCGTTGATCCCACCAACGAGAACCATGTCTATGCTGTCGCCTCCACCTTATTCTCCTCAATCGATGGCGGCAAAACGTTTCGTTCGATCACGGGCAAAGTGCATATCGACTATCACGCATTGTGGATCGATCCAAAAGATCCGAAGCGCCTCTGGGTTGCGGAGGATGGCGGCTTTGCCGTCTCCCTGGATGAAGGCGAAACCTGGGAACCGGTTTTCAACATTCCGATCGGGCAGCCTTACCAGATTCATGCAGACAACCGTCAGCCCTTCTACTATGTGATGGGCGGGTACCAGGACAACGGCGCCTGGACCGGACCCAGCCGTACACGCGAACCTGCCGGAATCATGAACGATGACTGGCGTATGGTTAATTTCGGCGACGGTTTTTACATTCTCAATCATCCGGATGATCCGGAAATCTACATCTCTGAATCACAGGGTGGCAGTCTGGTGCGCACGGACATGCGCACTCGCGAACAGCAGGAAATCAACCCCTGGGGCCGTGGCAGCGGCGGGGGGCCACCGGCCGGCGAGAAGTATCGCTTCAATTGGAACACACCCATAGTGCTTTCCTCGCACGACCACAACACGCTTTACTTTGCCGGCAACGTGGTCTTCAAATCGACAGATTTTGGTAAGACCTGGGAGAAGATCAGTCCGGATCTGACTACCAACGATCCCGAAAAACAAAAGGATGCAGGCGGACCGATAGCGTTTGAAAACTCGACTGCTGAGTATTACTCGACCATCATCACTCTGGCAGAGTCGCCGCTCAACAAGGACACAATCTGGGTAGGCACCGATGACGGCAATCTCCAAATAAGTACGGACGGGGGCAGGAACTGGTCTAACATCGTGCGTAATGTCCCCCGCCTGGCGGCCAACTCACCGGTTTCACATATTGAACTGTCGCGTGGCGACGCGCAGACCGCCTACGTTTCCTTTGATCGTCACATGTTTGACGATTTCAAGCCTTACCTTTTTAAAACAACGGACGGCGGCAGGACATGGACCAGCATCGCCGGTAACCTGCCCGGGAGGACTTACGTCCAGGTCGTTCGCGAGGATCCAAAGAACCGGGGCCTGCTGTACTGCGGCACTGAGAACGGGCTGTTCGTTTCCTACACTGACGGCAAAGAGTGGCTGCCGCTCAATCTGAAGAACCTGCCCAACCTTTCTGTCCACGATATTCTTGTGCATCCGCGCGAGAACGACCTGATTCTCGCTACGCACGCGCGCAGTTTCTGGATCTTTGACGATGCGACTCCGGTCCAGCAGATGACGCCCGCCATTCTCACTAGCGATGCGCACCTGTTTCCCATCCGCCCGGCGCTGCGCTATACGCAGCGCTTCACGCGTTACGGCAATGGCGACAAACAATTCACTGCTCCGAACCCTCCCTACGGAGCCCTGATAACTTACTACCTGAAAGAGAAGCAGGACGAAAAATCGCCCGTGAAGATCCAAATTCTCGGCGCCGACGGCAAAGTAATTCAGGACCTGCAAAAGCCGGCCAATGAAAAGGGCCTCAATCGAGTAGCCTGGGACCTGCGTAATAACGGCCCGGAGCAACGACGTCCCCCCAGCGAGGAAGAAACAGCGTTTGGTGGCGGACCGCGTGGGCCGCAGGTCCTGCCCGGCACCTATAAGGTGCGCTTAACCGTAGGCGATAAGACCTACGAACAGCCCGTTGAAGTAAGACTCGATCCCACCATCACGCTGCCGCTTGCCGACCTACGGTCGCAACTCGATTTTCTAATGAAGATCCAGAGCTTTCAGAATGCCGCGAATGGCGCGCTGCGCTATCTCGATAGCGTCAGGGAGCAGTTGAAGCATAGCGAGACCACTGTCAAAGGCTTAAACAAGGAGCCGGACAAAGAGCTGTTAAAGGCGGTCGCTGATTACCAGAAGCAGATTGATGAACTAACTCGTCGCTTCGGCCGAGCCGCCGAGCAAAGCCTCGGACTGCCCGGCGGCGCACGGGTCACGGAAAGACTTGGCGCTTTGTTTGGCGCCGTGGACGGCTTCAACGGACCGCCGAACGCAGCGCAGAGCGAATACCTCAGGGAATTGGAGTCCGAGTTCCGTGCCCGTATGGCGGAAACCAACAGATTCATCAGCGACACCATACCGCAATGGAACGAGAAGCTGCGTTCGTGGAATGCTCCGACGCTCATTACACGCAAGCCGCTGGAGTTTTAGATTGTGGCGGCATGGCCTTTAATTTCCGACGTTTCCAAAGTGTCTTGTTTTCGCGGACGTTAAGGTTCAGAGCAGTTTCAGAACCCTGTCTGTTGCGCCGGATCAGCGGTTGCTCCGGATATGAACGAAAGGGAGAGTAAAAGCTATGAATAGATCAACTCGCTGCGCTGTTGTGTTTCTCGCTTTCCTCTTCTCAATGGCTGCCTATGCACAGCAGCCCCCGTTGGAACCCGGTCCCTTTCGCAAGTCTGATTTGGTTGAGCTCATTAAGCTGGATCCGACCATCAAGCTCGATATTCGCTATGCCACAAAAAACAATTTTCTCGGACGGCCGGTTTACAAACAGGCGCGGGCATTTTTGCAGCGACCGGCGGCGGAAGCGCTGGTGCGGGTAAATCAGGCCCTGCGCGCGCAGGGCTATGGCTTAATCATTCATGACGGTTATCGCCCCTGGTACGTGACCAGGATCTTTTGGGAGGCTACTCCAGAAGATAAGAAGATCTTTGTCGCCGATCCGGCGAAAGGCTCGCGCCACAATCGCGGGTGCGCGGTCGATTTATCATTGTTTGATTTGAAAACGGGCCTGGAAGTAACGATGCCCAGCGAGTACGACGAGATGACCGAGCGCGCGCACATCAACTATGCCTGCGCGCGGCCCGAAGCAAAAGTCCTGCGAGATAAACTGCGCGAGGCGATGGAAGCGGAAGGCTTTACAGTCTACGAACCCGAATGGTGGCACTATGATTATAAGGACTGGAAAGAGTACGCAATCGGAAACGTCAAGTTTGCGGACATTGGCAAGTAACCGTCATCCGCCTGCGTAAACACTTCCGGTCTTATTCGTCAATTCTCATTGATCCATTCTTGCACCAGGCACTCTCTTTCTTCCTCGTTCTTGACTCTTACGGCCTGAGCTGCGGGGTTTTGAGCGCTTACAGGTCGTGTAAACCGAATATTTCCGTTGCTGCCCGAAACTGAAATGCGGTTTTCGCCTGTACCGATGTGGGCAAAATACTTGTGGCCTCGCTCGCTCTGCTCCACTCTGACTTCCGGGATGTCTGATCGTACGCTGCCGTTCATGCCGTGCGCTTCGAAGTCGGCGTTAACACCAGCCGCCAGACGCAATTCTATGTTGCCATTGATACCGCTTGCCTGCACCCCCTCTTTGTCGACGGTGCGCAGCGCCAATGAAAGATTGCCGTTAATACCATGAAACTCTGCCGGACCCGCGGTCTCGCCCACGTCAACTCGCCCGTTGACCCCACTTACTTTGACGGCTCCCGCAATATCGCCTATGGTCACAGGGCCATTCACGCCGTTAGTCGAGAACGCGACCTGGCGGGGTAGCGTGAGGAGCACTCGCTCGTTAGGATTCGACCCAAATAAGCGGTCAAAAAATCCGAGGTCGCCTTTTTCACCCCGCACGGTGAGGCTGGTAGCCGAGCTCTCAATCACGACTTTGCGCCGTTCAAGGGCGCCTGCCTCTTTACCCGTCCGCTCAACGTAAACTTCCGCCGTCTTCGTATCCGCAGTTTCGACCGTCAGCGAACCATTGATGCCGCTGACCTTTACTACGGCCCCCGGCGATAATGCGAAGCTTTTCCTAATCACCTCGCGCAACTCGCCGCTTTCCTGGTGCGCAGAGGCAAGTCTGAGGTGCAGGCCAGTGCCACGTGTATGGGACCTGACAATACCGGCGACTCCGGCAATAACCACCAGCACGATGACGAGCAGTACGCGTTTCATAGTCACCCTCTTCTCTTTTGGTATAATCTCTGGTACCTGAACTCTAACGATAAAGGCTGCTTTCTGGTTCGCTCTGATTTCTGGCCAATTCTTTCTCAGGGGCCGGTTCAATTGGCAGAAATTTCGACCGTGACTGGGATTGAGGCGGAACATGGGTCTGAGTAAACTGCACGCCTATGGCGGACAGGGTTGCCGAACAAGTAATGGCGACGATGGGGAAAAATGACTGACAAAACTGCCATTACGGACTTGACCGTACTTCTGGTTGAGGATTACGAGGACGCTCGGTTTGCCATGCGACTGGACCTGGAGAGTCGCGGCTATCGCGTAATCGAGGCAGCGGACGGCAAAACTGCGGTTGAGCTTGCGCTGCAGGAACACCCCGAAATCATCTTGATGGATCTCTCGCTTCCCTTGGTGGATGGAATTGAAGCAACCAGACAGATTCGCGCTGATGAGACCATGCAGAACGTCACCATCATCGCGGTGACGGCTCACCAGGAAAGCGACTTCCGTCAGAGCGCCCGCGTATCGGGCTTTGACGCTTACGTCACCAAGCCAATCGATATGGACTGGCTGCTGGAATTGATTAAGGGCTTGAGATCTTAGCCAATAGACGAAGTGCGCCGGCAATTTCCGCGACCAGCGCTCCAAATATTCACAGGACAACTCCCTCCATGGCCGCGCCGGACCAACTGGTAATCAGAGAAATCACGCAGCTCCCGGAAATGCGCCTCGTCGAAGACCTGCAAAAAGAAGTCTGGGGCGTAGCCGACCGCGAAGTCTTTCCGGCCCTGGCCCTGGTGCCGATAATCGAAGTCGGTGGCGTACTGCTCGGCGCGTTTGACGGACAGGAGATGGTGGGCTTTGTGTTTGGTTTTCCCGGTCGCGAAAATCAGGAGATGATTTTGCATTCGGATATGCTGGCGGTTCGCCAGGAGTATCGGTCCGCTGGGCTCGGCTATAGACTGAAGCTGGCGCAGCGAGAGCGTACGCTGGCCATGGGTCTCGAAAAGATCACCTGGACCTTCGATCCGTTGCAGGCGCGAAACGCCCGTCTCAATTTCGGCAAACTCGGTGTTATCGCAGACAGTTATCGGCCGGACTACTACGGCGCCACGACTAGCTTCTTACATCAAACCGGCACAGACCGCTTGTGGGTAACGTGGTTGCTGAACAGTGAGCGAGTGAAGAATCGCATCATTAACGCCGCGTCCGCAACGCCCGCTGAGCCCGTTTCGCCGACAGTGCTGCGCGTGGGACCCGAGTTTGAGCCGCTCATCTCCGATGCAAACGTTTCGGCCGCAACTCAGTTGGCGCTTGAAATACCAGGCGACATCAATCGCTTGCTGGCGGAAGACGCCGAGCTTTCGCTGCGCTGGCGTGCTGCGACTCGCGATGCCTTCACAACTCTGCTGGGGTCAGGTGCACTGGTGACTGATTTTCGGTTTATCGTCGGCGAACATGGGAAAGTCGGCCAGTACTTGTTAATGAGGGCGAAGAGCTAAGAGCAAGGGGCAAAGGGCGAACGGCAAAGGGCGAAGAGCGAAGAGCAAAGCGCCAAGAGCCAAGAGCTACCCAGGCTAGCACCACTGCCCGAAGCCTGAGCTTAGCCTTTACCTTTGCGCTTCACGCTTCGCACTCTGCCCTTAGCTCTTTGCCCTTTGCCCTTCGCCCTTTGCCCCTTTGCTCTTCGCCCTCTGCCCCTTTGCTCTTCGCCCTTTGCCCCTTGCTCTTCGCTCTTAGCTCTTTGCTCTTAGCTCTTTGCCCTTCGCTCCCTGACCGTGTCGCAGGGCCTGGCCCGGTCGCAAGCCTGTGACCTTAGCGTCCTGCCAAACTTCGACACCATTTACAAAGACACGGTTGATTCCTTCAGAAACCAGTTGCGGCTGCTGAAAAGTCGCGCGGTCGATCACCTTTGCCGGATCAAAGAGAACAAGATCCGCCTTGAACCCAGGACGTATCAGTCCCCGATTCTCAAGACCAAGCCGCCAGGCGGGCAGCGAAGTCATCTTTCGCACCGCTTCGGCCAGCGATAACCAATGTCGCTCGCGCACGAAACGGCCGAGGACAAGCGGGAATGTTCCGGCGCCGCGCGGATGTCGCGAGCCAATGCCGCCGTCGCTGCTAACCATCACCCATGGCTGCTGGTAGAAAACTCGAATATCAGCTTCCTTCATCGAGTGGCAAACAATGCTGGCCCCGCCCTCTTGAACTATGCGCATGTAGAGTTCAACCGGCGCCATTTTTTGCTCCTGCGCGACCTGGGCCAGAGTCTTGAACTCATAGTCAGGGTGGGCGCGGCAACTCACTATCAAAATGTTTTGGGCGCCGCCGACATCGGCCAGGCCCCGAGCCACAGCAACCGGATCATCGTGTCGGCCGCTGGGAATCAAGACGCGAATAGTTGAGTTCCAGGCTTCGTAGGGATAGCAATCGGCGGTGACATCCTGGCCACGACGACGCGCGCGATTGATCAGAGCGACGGCGGCCCGCGCGCGGCCCCAGACTGCCACGCTACCCAGCTTGATGTGGGAAATCTGCGCTGGCAACCGTCCTTCTTTACCAATACGAATCGCCTCGGCCAGCGCTGCGAAAGTCTGGTCTGCTTCATCGCGAATGTGACTGATGTAAATACCCCCGAAGCGGCCGGCGACTGTGGCCAGGGCGATCAATTCTTCCGTAGTTGCCGGCTTGCCCGCTTCATATTCCAAACCTGACGAGAGACCAAAGGCGCCTTCGCGCATGGCCTGTTCGACCATCTGCTCCATGGCCCGTATCTCGCCCGAGGTGGCCTGCCGCTTCGTCTCGCCGTGCATTGCGCGCGCTCGCACCGTGGCGTGCCCCACGAAGGTAACCACATTGACGGCGATCGGATCGCGATCCAGTCCGCCCAGAAAAGCGCCTACAGGAAAATCCGAACCGCCATCCTGGCCGACTGCGAGCGTGGTGATGCCCTGTGAGACCTGGCTGGTCGCCGCCGGATCTTCGCTGAATCCTCTATCCGAGTGGTTGTGTGTATCGATGAATCCCGGCGCAACCACCAGGCCCGAGCCGTCAATCACGCGGGCGCCGACAGGTATTGTGACTGAGGCGGCCGATCCTGCCGTCTCAATCGTCTCACCTCTGATTACTATGGTGGCGTTCAAAAGCGGCGGGCCGCCCGTGCCGTCGATAAGAGTTGCTCCGCGGATGGCCGTAACGACTGCAGCGTGAACGGAACTGGAGGCAAGTGGAGCAGCATTGCGGGGGCAAAACGTCAAAATTAAGGTGAGGGCCAGCAGGCAATTGATTGGTCTCTTCATTAGACAAAAAGTCTCCAGCCATGCGGACTATTTTTTGTTCTGGGCAATGTACTCTGCCAGTTTTTTCCTGTCTGGATAGTCCGGTTTTTTCTTCAGGAACTCGGCATATTCCACGGCGGCCTTTTGTTTCAGGCCGGCGCCGTTGTAGAGCCTTGCCAGGCGCAAATGCGCTTCGGCCTTGCCGATTGGATCGAGCTTCAGCGCCTGGTAGAAATACCCGACGGCTTTCGATCCTTTCTTGATCTGGAGGTAGGCCTCACCCAAGAAATAATTGGCATCGGCGGAAGTGGCCTTTACTTCGAGGGCCCGGCTGAATGGCGGTATCGCTTCCTCGAACCTTCGCTGCATCATCCGGAGCCGACCCAGATTCATCAGTGCCAGATAGAACTTCGGGCGCACCTGGATTGAATGTTCGTAGGCGCTTTCGGCCTCGGCGAAGTTCTTGTCCATGAGGAAGGCTGTGCCCAGTTCCGTCCAGGCTTGAAAGTCGTTCGCATCACTGGCCACTAGTTGCTTCAACAAATGCACGCCTTCGCCATACTTCTTTTTATCAATGGCCTCGCGGGCCCTGGTAAAAACCCTCTGATTTTCAGGGGCTCGCTTATAAAAGTCTTCGAGGCTGACAGATGCGGGTCTGGCAGGTTGATTATGAATGCCTTTCCAGGCGAGGGTTATGTCGTGCTTAAAGTCGTTATTGTAAATCGGAGAACGCAATTGGATTCGCAGCCGCGCCACTTCGACATTTTCGACCTCAACTACAACATCGTAGTCGCCATCAACCAGGTTAATAAAGCGATAGCGCCCGTTGGGCGCTACCGTCTGGCGCGACTGAACATAGCCGTTAGCGCTGTAAAGAATGACCAGGTAATTGATTGGCTTTAGTCCGCCGGAGTTGTCATCTTCGACAATCAGGTCGCCATACAGGACATTACCGCCCTGCGCCGGGGCTGCCAAGAAACAGCCCGCAACGAGCATTAGAACCAGAGGTGCGGCGGCAAAGTTACTACTTGTTCTGCGCAATGTACTCTTCCAGTTTTTTCCGGTCAGGGTAGTCTGGCTTCTTCTTGAGAAACTCGACGTATTCATTGGCCGCTTTCGACTTCAAACCGGCGCCGTTATAAAGAACAGCCAGCCGCAGATGGGCCTCGGCCTTGCCGACCGGATCTAGTTTCAGCGCTTCATATAGATAGCTCACCGCCTTTGAACCCTTCTTGATCTGAAGATAGGCCTCGCCAAGGTAATAATTCGCATCGGCAGAAGCTGGTCTGACTTCGACGGCGCGGGTCAGAATAGGTATGGCCTCGTCAAACTTTTTTTGCATCAGCAGGACGCGGCCCAGGTTCATGAGCGCCAGAAAAAATTTCGGCCGCACCGCAGTCGACTGTTCATAGGCCGTGGCTGCTTCAGCAAGATTTTTCTCCAGCAGGAAAACGGTGCCCAGTTCCGTCCAGGCTTGAAAGTCCTGCGGATCGGCAGCCACCAGTTGCTTCAGAAAAGTGATCGATTCGTCGTACTTTTTGTTGTCGGTAGCCGCCTGCGCCTTGTCAAAGATTTTTTGATTAGCGGGAGTGCGCTGGTAAGAATCTTCGGCGCTGATGGATGGCGGCCTGTTTGGTTGGTTGTGATTAGCCTTCCATTCAAGCGCAATGTCCTGCCTGATATCGGTGGGATAAATAGGAGCACGCACCTGTACGCGCAGGCGAGTGATTTCGTTATTCTCAACCACCACCACAATGTCATAGTCACCGTCAGCGAGGTTTGTAAATCGATAGCGGCCATTGGCAGAAACCGTCTGGCGGGCCACGGGCATACCTCCGCCGCCCAGAGCGAATAGATTGATTTCGTAGCTGACCGGTTTCAGCCCGCTGGCGGCGTCTTCTTTTACCTGAAGGTCGCCGTAAAGAACACTTTTGCCGCCCGCCGCGGGACCGAGGTTGCGCTGTCCCGGGACGGCCGGAACGAAAAATGCAGCAAGAAATATTGTCAAAACCAAAATTGCAGAATTGACTCTCATAAACCCTCCGTTGACTATTGGGCGAGGTGATTATACGGAAACCATGATGACATCGGGTAGGAGGCGGAGTCACCTCCGCCGTCCTCCCACACCACCGTACGTACGGTTCCGTATACGGCGGTTCATGAAGCAAGCTGGAACCGTAGCCGTTGTTCCAGCAGCGATAAGAGTCCACAACGATCAAAATAGGATTTAGGAAAGGCAGCATGCATGTGCGAGGCCCCGGCATTCCACCAGGGGCCAAGTCCATTCATGGCTGACTTCAGGGCTTGCGCTTTGGCCAGCCCACGCCGCATTAAGTATTTCGCGCGAGCATAAGGTCGCTTCCATTGGCGCCAGATGAGACAACGCAGTTTGCGTCGTATCCAGCTATCCAGTTCGTCGAAGACTCCCTTCACCTCTGCCAGCCGGAAGTAGTTCATCCAGCCACGCAGCAACGGTGTCAGTTCTGCTTCGATTAACTTGCCCAGGTTGCGCCCCCGCCCGCGGCGAAAGATTTCCCGCAGCTTCTCTTTCAGCCGTTGCACCGAGCTGGCCGCCACTTTAAGTCGCGCCTCCCGGTGCCACGTCATCGGTAACCCAGAAACTTTCGCTCCCACGGTCGCGCTACTGCGCTCTTCTCCGCGTTCACCCGCAGCCGCAATCGTCGTTCAAGGAACCTGGTTAGCGACTTCATCACTCGCTCCCCCGCACTCCGCGACTGCACATAGATGTTACAGTCATCGGCGTAACGGCAAAACTTGTGAGCACGTCGCTCCAACTCCTTATCCAACTCGTCGAGCAGGATGTTTGAAAGTAGCGGTGAGAGTGGCCCACCTTGCGGTGTTCCTTCTCGTCGCACTGTCGCCAGCCCATTCGACATGATTCCGGCTTGCAGGTATCTGCGTATCAATCGCAGTACTCGCTTATCTTTGATTCGTCGAGCCAACCGCGACATCATGACGTCGTGGTTCACCCGGTCGAAGAACTTCTCCAAGTCGATGTCCACGACCCAGCGCCGCCCCGCACGCACATACTCGCGGGCTTTGACCACCGCTTGCTGCGCGCTGCGGCTTGGACGAAAGCCATAGCTCGACTCAGAAAAGTTTGCTTCAAAGAGTGGGCTTAGTACCTGATGCAGCGCCTGTTGAATCAAGCGGTCTATCACCGTCGGGATGCCCAACATTCTCATCCCTTTGCGGCCGGGCTTCGGTATTTCCACCTTCCGCACCGGCAGCGGTTGATAGTCGCCGGCCAACAGTTCCTCTTTGATTCGCAGCCAGTGCTCTCGCAAGTAGGCTCGCAGTTGCTCAACGGTCATGTTATCCATTCCCGCCGCGCCCCTGTTTCGCTCCACTTGTTTGAGCGCCAACCACATGTTCTCTCGTTCGACCACTGCCCTAACAACTGCTCTGCTTCCGGTCCAGAGTCCTCTCTCCTTGCCGTGCCTCTTGACGCACCCAAGCCTTCCTCTCGCCGCTTCCGTCGGCTACCCTCCGGGTGGGATTCGAGCTTCTCAGCTCTTCTTTCTGCGTCTCCTTTAGTCATCGAAATTCGAGTCTCCGTCCGTTACTTCACGTTTGGGCCTTCGCTCCGGTCGAAGGAGCTGTCGGCTGACTTCTGCCAACTCTTCCCGTCACCTCTCGATGCCGGTAGTTCGTGACAAGCTGACAGACCTCCCCGGGTAATGCGCTCTCACCTTCACGCTTATGTCCGCCGCATATACGCACAAGCTTTCCGTACAGGTATTGGACTTTGAAAAGATTTGCCTTCTCATCCAGCTTGCACGCCTCGTATGCGATTTCTGTTCGTCAGACCAGCGCTTTGCCTGCGGCTTCCTTCAGATTCCACCTCGCGATGGACACCCTTGCCGTCCGGCTAACGATTCCCCCTGTCGGGTTCGTAGGAGACTTTCACTCCCTAGTAAGAGCGCCCTGCCGGGCGCACAAAAAAACAAAGCGGGCCGAGGCACGAAGCCCCAGCCCGCTGTTTATCTTGACGCGGGCTCAAGTTAGAAGGAGTAACGAACACCCAGTTGCATCACGCGTGGTTGACCCTGGATGCCGATAAAGTTGGACCAGTTGGATGGTATATCGCCGAGACTGGTTACCGATGTTTGCGGATCTTGACCAAGTCCGTAGCCAGTGCGGCTAGGGTCGACGGCGCCCATGCGCTGAGTGTTGGTGACGTTAAATGCCTCAAAGCGAACCTGAAGCTTGTGACCCTCCCAGGGCATATCAAAAGACTTGCCCAGACCGAGATCGAGATTTACGTATCCCGGCAGCCGGAAGACGTTGCGGTCGCCGGTCTCGCCGGGATAAGCGTTGCGGAAGCTCTTGTAGGCGGCGAGCGTATTGCAGCCAAAAAGTTTGCCGCCGCTGGTCGGGCAGGGACTCACTTTAGCAATCCGCACCGTGTTACTTTGAGCGTTCCAGTTGGTGGCCCAGCGGGCGTCATCGTAGGGGGGGCTGATTGGCAGACCGGAATTCCAGCGATAGATGCCGCTCAATTGCCAGCCGCCGAGAATTGCGTTGCCCACCGAACCGATGCCGTTGAAGAATTTCCTGCCTCGACCGAGTGGGATCTCCCAGACTGCATTCGCATTGATAATCTGCCGAATATCGAAGTCCGAGTCGGCATACTGGTCATGCTGGCGCAGCGGATTGAGGATGAAAGCCTCTCCGTATCCGGTGCTGGTCTGCAGGCCGGAAGCATCGTCGCGCGAGTGTGACAGAGTGTAATTCAGATCCATCGTCAAGCTGCGTCCCAGCCGTTCGCGCACCGTCAGGGTGCCGGCATGGTAGTCTGAGCGGGCGATGCTGCTAAACGCCGACAGGGCCCCATACTGCGGGTGGAAAAAGATGTTCCGGCCCAGGCCCTGTTCGATTGCATCCTGGGTATCGGTCCAGTCATTTCCATAAAAGTTCAGGGCCACGGCGTACACTGCCTGAGTCTGGTTCGTCGTCGCCGGATTGTCGAAAACGCCGCAGCAGCCGCCGAAGTAGTTGTCGTCGATTAAGGTAGCGATGTTGCCGGGCAGCAGGTTGGCAAAGTACGGTATCTGCTGCACCGCGGAAACCGGCACGCCCTGAATGCGCAATGTCTCGAGGATCGAAGCGGCCGTATACCAGTCCATGCCCGACTTCGGATCCACCAGGTTATTCAAGGCCATCACATCGCGGGAAGCGATCAGCTTGCGGGCTGAACGTCCGACATATGAAGTCTGAACCACCAGGCCGTGCGGTAATTCCCGTTCATAGGTCAGGTTCCAGGAGTAATTCTCGGGAGCCACCAGTTTCGAATCCAGGGTCGATTCGATGCGGCGCTGTTGAAAAAGCGGATCTGGATCAAAGGGTTGAGTCCTGGGGAACGTGATGTTTCCCGGAATCGTAATCCTCGGCAAGGCTCGGACGGACTGGCCAAAGCCGGTGAATAACGGGGCCGGGCGGGTAGTCACGTTGAAGGTGTTGGCGGCAATCGTTGTTCCTGAAGAGAAGCCAAGCGTGTTGTTGAGGTCAAAGCTGACTGCCAACTGCTGACCGTAATAGTCGTTGGTCATGGCAAAGCCGCCGCGCAGGACAGACTTCGAACCGATCAACTTGCCCAGCAGACCGGACTTGAAGTCGGGTGACCAGGCGAACGCGATACGCGGTTGGAAGTTGTTTTTGTCCCAACTGTAAAGCGGCGGTGCGTTATTGCCAGGACCGGACAACTGCAGCTGGAGCGGCGTCTGGTAGTTTTGCCCCTTGATGGCGGCCTGTTTTCTCAATTCAAAGAAATCGGAGAGGGGGATATCTGTCTTGATTTCAAAGCCATTTTTCTCATAGACGGGACGGCTGATGCTGTAACGGAGACCATAGCTCAAGGTCAGGTGCGGGCTAAGCTTCCATGAATCCTGAACATAGGCGTCGTATTCCTGGGTGCGAAAATCACGAGCACTGGGGGTACCGGCTCCTTGCAGGGTTCCGTCGTGTCCAAAGGTGAAGTTCGCGGAATATTGAGAGAATCGGCCAATTAATGCCGTAGCCGCATTTTGCACTGGCGACACGGTTCCTGCTATTGGAGCAAACGCACTAATCAGGCTGGAAGTGCTGTTGCTCGGGTAAAACGAAGGATTCGTGATAGCACTGTCGTAAGCGTTAGCAAAGGAAACCCGGCGATTGCTGATTAAACGGATGTTGGTGCCGAAACTAAAGCTGTGGTTCCCCTTGATCCATGACAGATCGTCGGTGATGTTCTGTACCGGAGTAACTCGCGTCAAGGTGCGCGTGAAGTTCAAAGGCGAATAAACGAAGCGGAAGCTGATACTGTTAGCATTAGAATCTCCGCCACTGCTAAAAGCCTCGCGGGTGAAGCCATAACGCAGGTTGTTTACCAGATTATTCCTGACGGTCCAGGTGTGTCCTCCCGCGATTCCCACCGGGTGGGACCAAATATTCGGAGCAGCGGTATCCGGAAATGCCTGCTCGCGGGCTATCAGGTCGTAGATCACATTCACGCGCACAAACGCCTGTTGTTTATCATTAATATTGAAGTCAAATTTCGCGGCGTGCGAATTTCGCTTCACCGGAACCGGCGCGCTAAATCTGAAACCGGCGGTATTCAAGCCATCGCCGACGGTAAAATCATTGGCTGGATACTTAGCTGCTGCTGCCGCCAGCGCGTTGACTGCAAGCGGATTAATTCCTACAACCGAGAAAATGCCGTTGAGCTGAGCAGTTGTCAGAGTTTGAATCGTTGGGGTAACAGTGGTTCCACAAGATGCTTGTGGGGTGCCGGGAGGGCAGCCTTTGTATTTCAATTCTCCACGCCCAAGACTTGCCAGAGGCACAGTCTGCAAAATGGAGCTTGATTGGGTAATACGATCCCCTTCAAAGCTGTAGAAGAAAAAGGCTCGGTCCTTAACAACTGGGCCACCGAGAGCGCCGCCAAAGGTGTGGCGAATCAGTGGTGGGCGCGGGACTTTTTTGTCGCCCACTTTGGCTCCGCCGGTAAGTACCAGAGCATCGTTAGGGCCATAGGAACCCGCTTTGTTGTTAAAAAAGTTGTTCGCAGAAAAAGCCGAGGTTCGATAGAATTCAAAACCTGCTCCATGGAAATCATTACTGCCGCTCTTGGTAACCAACGAGACCTGCGCGCCCGCCGAACGACCCTGATTAGCATTTGGATTTGAAGTCGTGACGCGAAACTCTTCGATGGCTTCAGAGTTCAGGCGGATAACTGTGGACCGGTCCGGCTGCAGGGCCGTGGCAGTCGAACCGTTGGCCGGGTCCGCGTTGGGATTCATGATTTGGTTGGTTTGCGCTTCGTTAACATCCACACCATCAAGCGTGATGTTTGATTGATCGGCACGCGCGCCGGCCACATAGCCATCTCTCGTAGTTGCTGCCTGCAAGGTCAGCAGATTCGGAATACTGCGGGCCTCCAGCGGCAATTGAGTGATCTGCTTGTTAACAAAGTTATTACCAATGGTCGCGTCTTCTCTGTTTACCAGCATTTCCGCTGAGCCAGCGGCGACAGTCACCACCTCGCTGACATTTCCAAGCTCAAGTTGCACATCCACCGCCGTCGGCGATGACACGGCCGCGTGTACGCCCGTCACCAGCGCCTTTTTGAATCCCTTGGACTCAACTTCAAGTTTGTAGTCACCCACCGGAATCTGTTCGAAGGAAAAACCTCCGCTATCAGAAGTGGTGGTGGTACGTGCACTGGTCGTGCCCACGTTGGTGAGCGTCACCGTAGCGCCCGTTACAACATTGCCCTGGGGGTCCTTGACCGTCCCTCGTACGGTTGAAGATCCCTGCTGAGCAAGCACAAGGATTGAAGACGTCAGCAAAACTAGAAATGCGCTGAAGACCAGCAGAGTGCGACTGCGGAGAAGGCTCTGACTATTCATGGATCCCTCCAATCGAAAATGGGTAAGTTTTTTTCTCATCGAAGACTTGCGAAACTACGGTCAGCGTCAAATACTGCGAGGTTCAACCATCAGTTCGTAGCGCATGCCACCGGGCAGCGTGGCCTGACCAATTTCCAAACGACTATCTGGCTAAGCGGCCCCTCGAGCTTTTTGAATACGCGAGACTTAGTACCTAAAGTGGACAGTGATTTAGACAGCGGACCGGCTTAATTCAATTGGTTCAGTCCGATTCATGCAGTTAGTGTTCCCAAATGAAGCAATACCTCATAAACCGCAAATCGTCCAATTTTGGCTTCCAAGTCTTTCCGTTGGTTGCAGGCGAGCGGGATTATATCCAAAACTTCAAGAAACGTCTTCAAATTTTTGGATCAGGCCAGCACGGCCCGCCGCTCACCGTGGATCTCCCTTACCCAATCAATGCGTCAGAGCCTGAAGTAGCAGTGCCGACAGATCCGACATCAGCAGGTAGGCGGGATGGTCCACTGACCAGTCAATATCGGGCACCTCGTCACAGGTTATGGCCATCGCCACCCGGCCTTGCTTCGAGTAGATGATGCCCACGGCGCTGCGTAAATGATCGAGCGCGCCATACTTGCTGGCCAACGGCAACTCCCAGAGGCGACGGCCAATAGCATAGTGAGCCTGCTCGCGCTTCATCAATTCGATCATCTCTTTGGAAACGGCGGGGTTGACAATTTCTCCGCGCTCCAGTTTCTCCATCAGCAAAACCATCTCGCGCGGAGTGGCCACTCCCAGGCCAAACCGCTTGTTCTCAGGCTCCATACCTTCACGGCTTTCCCCGCCACTGCCAACGCGACGAAGAATTCTGATTTGCTTGAAACCGAGCGACGCCATGCGAGTATTCACTGCATCCGTCGAAAGATAGTCGAGCACCAGGTTGGTCGCTGTGTTGTCGCTGACGACCATCATCAGATTAACCGCATCGCGGAGAGTCAAACGCAGCCCATCAGATAATTCCGGCAGCACACCTGAACCGCCATAGCGTGCGGCTTTGCTCAACACCAGCTCGTCGTTCCACTTTGCCTTGCCCTCAGCCACGCGCGCAAATGCTTCGACCATCACCGCAATCTTAATAGTGCTCGCAGTGCGCACGCGGTCGTCGGCGCCCAGAGCATAGCTTTCACCCGTCTCGAGATTTTTCGCGAAGAGGCTGACCTTGCCTTTGAACGAAGCGAGTTTAGCTTTCACGTTCTGATCGAGAGACTTGCTGACTGTCTTTTCCTGCGCCGCTGTTTGCATGCAAACGAGCAACAATGCCGCCGGCATGCAGGCGCACGAGCGCCACCAGAGAGATACTTTGATTCGCATACTACCTGCTATGAAGGAGCGGATGAAGATTCGGGGCACATTCTATTTCCGTCCGCAAGAAGTCACAAGCAGGATAAATTTTTCCATTTCTCATTGGATATTTTTCATGTGGCCATTTGAAGAGTGGCCGGGCCATCTCAGATGTATGGCTCGACGAACGGCTCAACGTTGAGCGTGACTGAAAATGCCTCGCGAGTGTGTCCGCTGGCGGGAGGCGCTTTGCGGGAGCTTTTTCCATTTCTCATTGGATATTTTTCATGTGGCCATTTGAAGACGTGCCCGGGCCATCTCAGATGTATGGCTCGACGAACGGCTCAACGTTGAGCGTGACTGAAAATACCTCGCGAGTGTGTCCCCTGGGCGAGAGGCGCTTTGCGGGAGCATCAGTGAGAGACTTTCCCTCATTTTAGAGCCGGGATTCGATCGCGGCGCGACGACGAGCGTCGCTTTGCGCCCGCGTTGAAGTCCGTGGAAGAATGCGGCCCAGGATGGGTACAGGCGCCTTCTGCACAGGGGGCGTTGGCAAGGGAAACTTTGATCGATCGATCGCTATCTCGCCCATGATGGGTCGGTGTCTGGTGGTGGAGCTAGCTGAGAATCCCTCGAAAACAACCATGCCGGTCAGGAAGCTAAGCGCTGCGGCAATAAGCGCCCGAGTGAAGCTGGATACCCGCCGCTGCAGCGCCCGTAACCCGACGGGACAATTCCTCGTGAGAATCGAGCCGTCAGCCCGGCGATAGAAACGCACACAGGGCCTGCCTTCGCTGCTGGCAATGAAATGCTCAGCCTCGGTTTGCGTCATGCTCGAGAGGTTGTAGACATTTAGATTGCATTGCCCACAGAACCTGGAAAAGTCGTTCCCGATCATCTGCTCCCAGTCGGCACTGCAAGGCGCCGCCACTCGGACGTTGTTGAGCGGGTTACTAAATTTGCTCATCGTTAGTCACCTTATTTGACATTTCCCATTTGGCATTTGTCATCGCCACCTCGCATTAACAATTTTCATTTCCCATTCTCCTACTAACAATTGTCCGGCCTTTCATCGATGTCCTGCTTTAGCCTGGCTTTCCTTATTTGGCATGATCATTTGGCGCCGCAAGCACGCAGTGACAACTGAAATGGACAATGAGAAATGTCATGTGCCAAATGTCAAATGGAAATCATCCTTCATCCTTCATCCTTCCCCTGGCCTTCATCTTTACTTCTGCGGCGCGATATATCGCACCGCCGGCAATTCGGCCAAAGCCGCCAGCTTTTCTATCGGCAAGCGCCCAATAATCATCTTCGCGCTTTTCGGATCGAGCACCACTTCGAACCCCAGAGCCCGCAGCTTGACCATCGTTTCTTCGGACTTCTCCGTGAGCCAGATCTGCAGCTCAGCGTTGCCGTTGCGGATGAACTTTGCTTCATCAGCGCCAAGGGCCAGTTCTCTTTTCTGGAGCCGATCGATGACGGCGAGAATCCACGGATGCACTTTGGCTTGCAGTACCGCGCGCTTCTGTTCGGCTTCGGATAACGGCCGGTCACTCATGTCCATATCGGCGTTGATTTCCATCGCTGAAGACGGCGTCGGCAACGCCACGGCGCCACTTCGGGCCACACCGGCCCCTGGCGCAGATCCGCCCCCCTCTCCACTGCCCCCGCCGCCTCCGCGTGTCCTGGACTTTCCGTTTAAGATGGTTCCCGGCCTCGTAGGACTCAACCTGGCGAAGCTCACCGAGCGCGCGTAAGTCTTGCTCCGCAATTGACCGGCCGAGAAAGCCACTCCGAGCGTAGCATCTTCGCGACCTGCAACCATGTCCCGATTCACACCTTCAGGGACTTCAACCGGCACATCGATCCGCCTGGGTTGACCGCCGTCTGTCACGATCATCTCTTCGACTGCCACGAATGAGGTGAACTGCGTCATCAGCCTGTACTCCAGGCCAAGTTGTGTGATCGTCTCCTGCAGTTCGGGTTTCATTGTTCCCTGCTGCGCCCCGCTGTAATCCTGACTCATTAAGTCCTCGACACGCGTGCGTGCCCAAAGGGCCGGCAGCACGTCATGCTGTGATTCAGACTGAGGAAACTGGATTGCGATATCGCGCGCGAAGGGCCGGCCCGACATCATGCCGTGCAAGTGCGCCACGCCGCTGGCTGCGCCCGTAAACCTGCCTGTAACAATCACCGGCTTCGCGCTGAACAAATCAGGAATTTGTTTGGGATAGACATCCGTCGCCGGAAGTCCAGCCCAGTCCAGCGAAATATCCGTCAGCAGAGGGCTGCGCACGCGCTCATGAAAACGTCGCGCGGCCGCTGAGCCATCGTCATTGAGCGCCACGTATTCGACTTCACCGCGGCCGTACCTGGCCATGTTGTCGAGTAAGAAACGATTCACGCTGCTGCCAATCCCAAAAGCAAAGACGCGCGCGTTGGTGTGCTTTTGCACTTCGCTGATGATTTCCATGTCGTTGCCGACATAGCCGTCAGTCATGAAGCACACGATGCGCACATGGCCCTGCGCATCCGATGGATCCAGCGCGGCCCTGATCGCCTTCATCATTTCCGTGCCGCCGCCGCCCTGACGCGAGTCCAGGAAGGCCTGGGCCTTTTTCAGATTTTCTTTGGTCGCCTGCGCCGGTTGCGGGAATAAGATGTTCGTATCGCCGGCGAAGGTGATCAGATTGAACGTGTCGTAGGGGTAGAGATTGTCAAGGGCAAGCTTCATCGTCTCTTTCGCTTTCTCGATCGGAAAGCCGCCCATCGAGCCTGAGGTATCCAACACAAAGACAAGTTCCTTGGGCATGACATCTTCCGCAGCTACCCTCTCAGGCGGCTGCAGAATCAGGGTGAAAAATCCTCCCTGACTGGTCCGGTGGGTGAGCAACGCGTCCTCGATCTTTTTGCCGGCCACGTCATAACGCAGAATAAAATCCTTGTTCGGTATCTCCACCTGACTCTGCAAACGCACATGAGCCTGGCGCTCGCTGGGTCGATCTATATCCACTCGGTGGGACCCGGAAGCAAGCGCGTCGATGGGCACGCCGGCGTCCAGCGTGACGTCGAGCGACACGTCATGGCCCGCGCGCAGACCGGCGGCGGCAAGCGGCGGGGTAATTCGTGCTCCATCGGGCACGCGCTCTATATTTGGCTCAGAGTCCGCTGCTCCGACCCCTGCGGCGCCGGGAACGTACCTTGGCCCAACCACCATTGGGAACACGAATTCATAGGCGCCGGCGGAATATTTGAGCGTCTCCACATAACTGAGAGTGATCTTGACCTGCTCGCCGGGCAGGATGTTAGCTACCGATTGCGTGAAGATGTTTGGGCGCTCCTGATCCAGCAGGCCGGCTACCTGGCCATTGGTTTTGGCAGCTTCGTAAACGGCTCGCGCCTCTTCGCGGCGCAGGATCTTGCCGCGCACAGTTCGCTCGCCCACGATCATCGTCATGTCATCGACGGCCGCATCCTGCGGCAAGGGAAATGTGTAGACAGCCTCGATTTTTTCCTTGAAGGGATTGGCAAACTCCTGGGTAACAACGACACGGGAGATGAACCCGCTAATCTCCGCTTTTACGTCAGTATGTTTTAGAGGGCACAGACCTTTAGCTTTCCCGTTTGGATCAAGGACCTGCAGGGATCCTGGCGACTGTCCCTGTTGCGCGCCTGCGACTGCAACTGAGCTTCTGAGTGAAGCGAGGATCAGTGCCGAGATGGCCAGGATGGACAGGAGCGAAAGGAATTCGAGGCGGAATTTGCGCGGCATGAGTTCTCCTCCTAGACACACTTCAAGAAAGTACGCGCTGGTCCGGGACAACGCGCAACGTTTTTAGGTTTCCGTTGGTTTAGAGACCGAAGCACCGGTCTCTGTTCCCAAAACTCTGGGGATAGAACGAGAAAAGTTCGCGAGCTTGCAAGGAGACATCTGCATTGATGCAATCAAGGCGGTTCGCGATGGCTGAAGGAATATTGGACTTGGGTCTTTGGACTTGGGTCTTTGGTCTTTTGCTTTCGCCCTCTTCGTTCCGGGGCCTAATGCAAACCGGTTCGAGTTGCGATAGGAAAGCAAAGCAAATCTCAAGCTCAAGTTCCAAACTTAAAACTAAAGCCCAAAAAACCAAAGACCCAAGACCTAAGACCAAAGCCCTTCCTCAATACAAATTAAAATTGTATTCCAACTGCATGTACACCGAGACTGCCTGGCCATCGCGCATCGCCGGCACAAAACGTATTTGCCGTGCAGCGGTGATGGCTTTCTCTGTCAGTCCATCGGGGAGTAGTTTGACGGGCCTGATGCTCGTCACCTCGCCAGATTGCGAAAAAATCACACTCAGCACTACGCTGCCGGTGACCTGGTTCTTACGCGCTGCTTCTGTGTACTGCGGTTCCGGCTTGGAGATCACTTTCGCGCGTTGCGTCACTTCTGAAATCCTGTAAACAGTTGGAACGCCGCGAGGCTCGTTGCCAGCGGCGCCTCCTGGTCCAATCCCCCCTCGATTCTTCTTGCCACCGCCGGCATTGCCGTCATCGCCTGGACCCACGCCGTTGCCGTGACCCGAGCCGTCACCCAGACCATCTCCGCTACCAACCACACCGCCAGAGCCTGGTCCATTCGCCACAGCGGTCGCTTTAGACCGCGGATCGCCGTAGGCGACAAACGGCAGGTTTTGCCAAAGCGCTGGATCCAAATCGACGCCGGCTGCGGGCAGTGAAGCATGCGCCAACGGCGCCCTGATAGGCGCCGGAATTTCTGCGGGCGGCGGAACTTTGCCTTGTCGCGCCGCGAACTTGCTAAGATCGCCACTGCCGCCTCCCCCATGTGCAGGTTTCATTGCCGCTTCAGATCCTTCACCACTACCTCTCGACAGCCCTACCCGACCGTTGGACCCTGCGCCAACGCCAACTCCCTCGGGCATTGGGGTTTCGGGCGGCAAGTTAAGAGAGAGCATTTCAATTACCTCAACAGTATCTTCTCCCGCTGGCTGCTTCCCTTTTATCCGTCCATAAAGGACTAAGGTCAGTACCGCGGACATAACCAGTAACAGCGCTGTGACCGTCCCGGCCAGCGCATTTGGTTGCCGCAGCAGCAGCGCTATCTGCGCCATTGATTTGTTGAGTGCTCGTTTTCCAAAGGTGATTGGCTCTCGTTTGAATTCAGGCCAGGCTTGCCGCAGTTGCACAATAACAAACGAGAGTTCGGCCGTTAGGCGAAACCACAAGCCCCTCGTACTGATCGTTGTGAGCCTGAACTCCGTCTGTTGAGCACTGCAGTGTTTGGGCTGCCGTACTTGATCGAGAGATTGGTTCTCGAATGAATCTCCCGGCATGGCCTTGCCGGCTAAAGCGGCCGCCAAAGCATTCAATGGCGATCCATCAACGGGACAGAAACTGAACTTGTCCGCGAATTCTTCCTGACAGGCATTACATCTTTTCATTAGGACCTCCGGGCGTGCAGGCTTGTTGCGGGGAGACGCAAAGCCGAACTGGCGCCGGCCAGTACGGAGAAAGGAATTGGTAACGCTCTGAGCCAGGGCTTGGGGCGCAGCCGGCACCAGCCAAAGCTGCGGCAGTCGGTTCAGATCGTTCTCTGTGTCAACCTTGATGAAATCCTGGTCCATGGAGATGGCCGGACAGTACTCGGCCCTGCGGAATCTTCGCGACTTCGCTTTGATTCATGATTGAAACTACTAGTGCTTATTACCCGGAAGAGCAGGAAAGATACGGGTGCCTGGTTTACGGCGGGAGTTAGGTGCCTGGGAACAGGAGCATCGGGCTCGTAGTCCGCGGCGCGGACGGTTGAAATAATCGCTTTGAATATCTGCCCTTTTTAGTCGTCCGCTTGACGGACTTCGTCTCAGATTCGTTATTACCCCCAGCGACAAATCGCTGGTTTATTTTCGGTTGTCAGCTAACGCAGACTGGACCTCAGCACCTTTTGTGCGAAGCCGCTCCGAGATGTCCGAGTCCCCTTTCCTGACTGCCATTTTCAGTTCTGAGATTTTATTGTTGCTGATTTCTCGGATCGCACTTTATGAGCTAAGTCGCGCCGGAGACGATAAAGCAGCAATTTTCGCGATTATCTGAGGGGCGTACAGTGAAATCGTCAGAAATGTTCTCTGCCAGGATTGGTATCGCCACGGGCGCGTATTTGACACTGCTCAAACTTCTACAGTAGTTTTAATCATCCTGCGTTACGTCCCGTTCGTCTAGTGGCCCAGGACACCGCCCTTTCACGGCGGCGACACGGGTTCGACTCCCGTACGGGACGCCAAATTGTGAAGAGCTCACATAGAAAGAAGCTAAAACGTCAACCCTGGCCAGTCGCTGGCGATTGGTTTTGGCCGGCCCTCGGCACGATCGTTGTGAATGTCGTACTGAATGTATTCGTCGCCGCGGAAAAAAAACACTTTGCCGTTCGGGCCGAGGAATGCGGAGTCGATGCCTTCCGGCCACACGCCGTGCCACCACTTGGCGATCGGTTGCGGAAAGTTCCCGACAACGCGCTTCGTCGCGATGTCGTATTTAATGTAGTTCTTCTCCTTGAAAAAGTAGGCAATGCCGTCAGTCCATAGCAGGGCAGTGTCAATCCCGGTCTGAAACTCGACCGGCCAGTTCCAATAATCGGAGATATAGGTCGCGATGCCGTCCGCCACAGAGGAGACGCCCCAGACCTTGCACCCGTTATTTCTGAAAAAGAACGTTCTGCCTATGGGCCAATGGGTGCCGGCACTGAACTCTGGGTTAAGGCCCGGCCAGCGCGAGTTGATCAACTGAACAGCCGAGGTAACTTTGCGGGCAGCGATGTCATACTCCACGAATTTGTCGCCGCGGAAGAAAAGGGCCTTACTGAATGCCCGTACCGAAAACCCTGACCTTCGGCGCGCGCGGAGGACGCACATGGAGCGTCTCCAAATCAATCTCCGCTCGCACGACCGTCCGATCAACAGACTTGAGTTCCAAAACTACTTCCTTGCCCTCGCGTTCAAGGTTGATGTCAATAACTCCGTAGTTGGGTTCAGCAACTTCCCGGATCACATACGGATCGTAAAATCGGTCCCCACCATGCATGACTGCGTCCGGCTCCGTTTCTCCCGTTAACGGGCTCGACGTGAGCTCCCATACATCTCCACCGCGCCAGCCGTCCTGGCGGAGAACGCCCCGTGAGAACATCAGATGCCCGAGGTGGACGTCACCCGAAGCCAGGATCACTCCATTGATCGGGTGCTCGGCGATGAAGGTCAACAGCTCCTTCAACTGACCAAGACCATTGTGCCTCCAGCACTCCCAAGTCTCCCTGGCACTCAGTTCAGGCAGCATTTGCGATCCTGAGACAATCAGCTTGACTGGCGCGTCGGTGGCCGCCAACTGATGTTTCAGCCAGTGCATCTGCTCAGTACTAATGACTATTCCGTTGTGACGCTTGAAGCGAACATCGAGTAAAAAGATCTGGGCGGGTCCGCAACGCACGGTGGAGAAGATTCCTTGCTCGTCCGGCAATCCGTAGTGACGCTGTGCCCACATGCGTTTGAAGCAGCGCAGGGCCGCGAACTTTTGAGGGTTGTCGCCCCCTGCATTATCTCTGCCGTAGTCGTGATCGTCCCAAACAGCGAGTGTCGAGACGTTGCCACACAGCTCCGCCATCCCCGGGGCTGCCCGCCATTGGAAGTGGACTTTCATCATCAACTCTTCGTTGTCTGCGTCATGCACGGTATGCGGATCATTCTCGTCACCATGCGGCTTGAAATAAGCATTGTCGCCGACGAACATTGCAAGGTCGGGTCCCTCAGACGCCATCCTCCCGAAGATGTGGCGGGTGTCATCAGGTTCCCGGATACACGAGCCGAACACAATCCGCACTCGGGCGCCGTGAGGCCTTGGTGTACGGCGTATCTTAAATCGTGATGTCTCGCCATGCGCGGTCGATAACTGGTACTCGTAGGTTCCAACCGACTCGAGCCCCATCACGCGAAAGATTACGCAGCGATAGTTACCATTTTGGGGAGTTACCGTTTGCGGCAAGCTGTGAAGGCCTCCGTCGGGCCGAAAAACGATGAGCGTCAAGGGCTGTTCGGACGACGCGCGTGCCCAGATAAATGCATCGTGATCCCCCTGCTCGCCGAGCAGTGGTCCTGATCTAAGCACGCCAGTTAGTTCGTCCAGCACGTGTGATAATATACGCTCACTTTACGGAGGTCTGCCAATGGCTCTCGCATGCACTTGGGGCGGTTCCGCGCAAAGCGACGTTGAGTTTTCGCGCTTTTTTCAAAATCCCCACACGATCGCGATTCGGTTCCTGATGAAGTATCCGATTGGGTATGCCGGGGCATTCTTAAGTGTCCACGGTAAAGGAAGATATTTTGTTGGACAGGGCGACTTCAAATCACTGGGCATCGCCCCGGAAGAGGGGCAAGATGGCGCTTTTGTACCGGGTCGAACGAATCTCCTGGTCGAGATTGGGACGGAATTTTTCAACCATCCGATAGGGGACCATGGTTGGCATCATGTCGCGCTGACACGCACCGGCAACCAGATGCAAGTATTCATTGATGGAGAACCT
>Ga0209683_10000066_pt1 | contig 36569 bp, 33 predicted proteins | sample DOMMetBare2Fresh_FD_187474 | JGI IMG/M metagenome (GOLD analysis project Ga0209683, IMG submission 187474) | Wetland sediment microbial communities from St. Louis River estuary, USA, under dissolved organic matter induced mercury methylation -... | ecosystem: Environmental > Aquatic >... | reverse complement strand
TAACGGGCGTTGCAATATGTCAGCGTGGTGTCCGGTAGCCACCGGCACACGGCATCGTCCAGTGACTCGACAATGTCGCGGTAGAAGGACAACTCGGACCCGCCCCGCGCGGGCGGGCCTACGGTAATTGGGTCAGAGGGTTCGGAGTCTCTGCGGTTCAAACCAAATCCATTGCGGGGTCGTCGGCCATCGTTACGCCGCAGCTAAGAAAGACTGCTCCGCCAGACCCGGTCACGACGAAGCAGATATCACATGATAGCGACGCCCATGCCGACCGCGAATAGCGCGACTTGCCGGAAATCCTGCCACCAATTCGACCCGGCAAGTCGGGTCAGGAAGCGGACCACAGCCGCGCACGCTTGCCGGCAGAACTCATCCGTTCTGCAAATAACGCTTCCCCGGTCGTGAACGCAGCGGGCCGGTCATCTATCTCGCTGTCTGAAGCGAGTAGATGTAATCAATCAGCGAAAGAATACGGACGCGAATGTAGACCTCGGGGTCATACGGCACCTCGTGGTAATACTCCGCTGCCTTCGCGCTGTAGTCCTGTCCCCAGATCGGCATTTCGCGCGTGCCGTGCGATTTCAGCGCCTCCCGGCCATCGATGATCCCGAACATGCGCTCAGCAGGGAAGACGCCCTTGTTGCGCGCGCTGATTGTCGTGATATCGGGAATCCGGGTCTTCAGCAGCTCGAAGTAAGAACCATCGCCCTTGCCCGTCACGCCGTGACAAACCGCGCAGTTCGACAGGTACTCCCGCTTACCCAGTTCGCCCCTGAGCTGGCTCTGAGCCGTGCCGGCAAATGCCACCATCAGGATCGCGATGAGGACTGTTGCCACTCTGTTGAGTTTCATATTGCCTCCAGTCATGACATGTCGATCACGGATCTTCCGCAATCTGCAGCACGTCACAATTTGAAGTGTAGGCAGATAGCCCTGAACAAATTGACCCCTCGCAATTTGCGCGCCGCGCAGGCGTCACCCGGCCTGCAGCGAGTACAAGTAATTGACCAGGGCCGTGATCCGCGAGGACACGAAAACTTCCGCGTCGTGGCGATAGTCGTCATACGCCGGTCGTGCCGTGAGCGTGTAGTCGAGGCCCCAGATCGGCATCTCGCGACTGCCATGCGCTTTGACGATCGCCCGCCCGTCGATGATTTCGTGCAACCGTTGCACGGGAAACACGCCCCCGTTTCTCTGACTGATCTGCGTCAGATTCGGGATGCGTAATCCCAGCCACTGGGCAAAGGGGCCGTCGCCCTTCCCCGATTGCCCATGGCAGGAAGCGCAATTTGATTGGTACTCATACTTGCCCAGATCGGGACGGGGTTGCGCCTGCCCATTGCTGAAGACAAGCAGCAGCGCCGCTCCCAATGCAATCGCCGAGCGTTTCATCTTCATCTCCCCACACCGTTCACCACATCCAAGTCAGTAGGCATTGGTCGAACTCGCAGCAAATCAACGCCGCAACGCGATTCCGCCTGCACAGCAATCACCGACTGCCATCTCGCTCGCCTGCAAACGACGAGAAGAAATGCCCTGCGGTCATTGCCCCAACACCCGCATTTCCGATCAAGGCGTTGCCTTTGACGAGGCCCTCTTGTCGTTTCGCTCCTTAGTTGATGTTTAGGCCGCGGGTGCGCGCCCGCATTGACCCGTGGCAGTCCGGATGCCGGTTCTCGTGCTGTTGGTTTCTGCAGCCTCAAGTGGTCGGCCACGTAGAATCGCCGCATGAGCGCAGAGCGCATTCACGTCACTTATCGCCTGAGCATCCCCGCGGCTCAAGTCGTGCAACGGGCGCAACTGCTCGCGATCGAGCAGAGCATCGAGACACCGCCGGAAGCGGTGATCGACCAGCGCGTCCTGGACGAAGTGATGGCCCGCGTTGAGCGGATCGACTCCCATCCCGACGGAACTTCGCTCGCTCAGGTTTCGCTGAGCGCCGAAAGCGTCGGCGATGATGCAGGTCAGCTGATGAACATGCTGTTCGGCAACAGTTCGTTGCAGCCGGACGTCGAGTTGGTCGATTTCGATGTCCCATCGACGCTTGCAATGACATTCGGCGGACCAAGTCTAGGTATCGACGGACTGCGTCGACTGGCGGATGTCCAGGGTCGACCGCTGACCTGCACTGCATTGAAGCCGATCGGCTCGAGCGTCGCGCACCTTGCGGCGTTGGCGAGCACGTTTGCGCAGGCCGGAGTTGATGTGATCAAGGATGATCATGGCTGGGCCGACCAGAGGTGCGCACCATTCGCGCAGCGCGTGGCCGCCTGCCAGCGCGCGGTCGGCAAAGCGAACGAAACACGTTTCAGCGGCCGCACGCTCTACGCACCCAGCCTGTACGGCACTCATTCGCAGATGCAGCGACAGATCGAACTGGCGCGTGCCCAGGGCGTTCAAATGTTGCTGATCGCGCCAATGGTGTGCGGAATGGCGACACTGAACGCACTGCGTCGCGAGCATGCGGACCTTGCCTTCCTGGCGCACCCGGCGCTGGGCGGGAACACGCGCATCGCGCCGCCAACGTTGCTCGGCAAGTTGTTTCGGCTGTTCGGTGCGGATGCGGTGATCTTTCCGAATCACGGCGGGCGCTTCACCTATCCGCGCGCGGTATGTCACGCCATCGCCGCGAATAACCGCGCCGCCTGGCATGCGCTCCGCCCGACATTGCCCACGCCTGCGGGTGGAATGAGCGTCGAACGCTGTGCGGAAATCGTCGATGAATACGGACACGAGGCGATGCTGCTGATCGGAGGATCGCTGCTGATCGCCCGTGAAAAGCTGGCTCAACGTGCCCGCGATTTCGTCGCAGCGGTCCGCGCGGCAGGCAGGCCGGTGTCGGCATGAACTCGGTGCGCCGGTTCTCGACTGATGCGGCGGGCAATTTCCGCTGGCAGGACGTAGAACTGCTGCGCTACAAGGACGAAGGCTCGGCGCCGTTCAAGGCCGTCACACGCCAGGTGCTGTTCACGCAGCCCGATCAGACGTGCGAACTGCGCTACTTCGAGGTTGCACCCGGCGGCTATTCAACGCTTGAACGGCATCAGCACACGCATGCAGTGCTGATCCTGCGTGGCTGCGGCACGGTGCAGATCGGCAAAGAGAAATATCCAATCACCGAGCGCGATCTGGTCACGATTGAACCGCTGACCTGGCACCAGTTCCAGGCGAATGCCGACAGCGCCCTGGGTTTCCTGTGCCTGGTCAGCAAGGAGCGGGACAAACCGCAGCTGCCGACTGCCAACGACCTTGCGACGATGGGCAAGTCAACGCGCTGAGGTCGCACTCACCATCAGGCATTCGTCGACCGCAGCGCTTATCGCCAGGGCGCTGCCAATGCGAACGCAGGGCGCGCCGAGGGGCTCACCGCGGAAGCGTCGAAGCCCCCATCAGGTATTCGTCGACCGCGCGCGCGCACTGGCGTCCCTCACGGATCGCCCAGACGACAAGCGACTGTCCGCGCCGCATATCGCCGGCGGCGAATACCCTCTCGACACTGGTCTTGTAGCAGCCGGCGCCCTCGGTCGTCGCACGCGCATTTCCGCGCGCATCCTTGTCAACGCCGAACGACTCGAGCACCGATCCCACGGGCGAAACGAATCCCATCGCGAACAGCACGAGATCGGCCGGGATTTCGAATTCCGAGCCGGGCACCTCGACCATTTGCGTCTGCCCTGTCGTCGCATCCTTCTTCCACTCGACCCGCGCCGCCGTCAACGACTTGACGTGGCCCTTGCCATCGTCGTTAAAGCGCTTTGTCGTGACGGACCAGTCGCGGTCGACGCCTTCTTCGTGCGAACTCGACGTGCGCAGCTTCAGCGGCCAATAGGGCCAGGTCAGTTCCTTGTTCTCGCTCTTCGGTGGCTGGGGCAGCAGTTCCCACTGCGTGACGCTCTTTGCGCCGTGGCGATTACTGGTGCCCACGCAGTCCGAACCCGTGTCGCCGCCGCCGATGACCAGCACACGTTTGCCGGTCGCCAGGATCTGGTCCTTGAACTTGTCGCCAGCAACTATCTTGTTCTGCGGCGGAAGAAACTCCATCGCGAAGTGGATGCCTTTCAGTTCGCGTCCAGGAACCGGCAGATCGCGCGGTTGCTCGGCGCCACCGGAGAGGACGATCGCATCGAACTCCTGCATCAGCTGGGCGGGGTCGATTTTCTGTTTCGACCAGTCAGTCACGCCGCCGTTGAGTCTGGCTTTGCCTATAAGCACGCCTGTGCGAAAGGTCACGCCCTCAGCTTCCATCTGCGCGATGCGCCGGTCGATGTGCGATTTCTCCATCTTGAAGTCCGGGATGCCATAGCGCAGCAGGCCGCCGATGCGATCGTTCTTCTCCAACACGGTGATTTCGTGCCCCGCCCGCGCGAGCTGCTGCGCGGCGGCGAGTCCGGCAGGACCACTGCCGACGACCGCGACTTTCCTGCCGGTCCTGATCTTTGCCGGCTGCGGCTCGACCCAGCCTTCGGACCAGCCCTTGTCAATGATTGCGTGCTCGATCGACTTGATCCCGACTGGATCGTTGTTGATATTCAGCGTGCAGGCCGCCTCGCACGGCGCGGGGCAGACGCGGCCGGTGAACTCGGGAAAATTGTTGGTGCTGTGAAGAACGTCGAGCGCGGTCTTCCAGTCGTGCCGGTACACGAGATCGTTGAAGTCCGGAATGATGTTGTTGACCGGGCACCCGTTGTTGCAGAAGGGGATACCACAATCCATGCATCGCGCGCCCTGGATCGCCGCCTGTTCGTCGGTCAGGTGCGCGACAAACTCCTTCCAATGTTTCTTGCGCGACAGCGGCGCCTCGGCCGCTTCTTCGAGACGCTGGTATTCGAGGAATCCGGTGATCTTGCCCATTCGTCAATCCATCAATGTCGTTTGTTCGCTCACGCCGACGAGGCGCCATTGCCCCCGCGCGACCGACGCAGGAATTCGCCGAGTCCGTCTGCGCGCGGTCGATGCCGCGCGTGCAGCGCGGCCGCAATCAACAGCGCGGTGTTGATGTGACAGCCGATCACCGCGGCAACGAGGATATCGCCCGCCAGCCAGGCAGCCAGGTCGGGCGGGGCGCCAAACCGATGCAACGCCATGTAAAGGAGCGCGGAGACGACCGCGACGGCCGTGAATGCCGCCATGATCCATGGCACCGCGCACAGCACGCTCGCGAGCGCGACCCAGCGCGCCGCTGCCACATCGCTGCGTGTCGCGAGCACGATCAACGCGAGCGGAATCGTCACCAGCAGTGCCAGCAGGTTGGCTTTCCAACCCGCACACACCAGCGGCGGCCGCAACATGGCGGATCAACACCGCGTCAGGCCGCCAGCTTCTGCGGCGCCTCGCGCTGCTCGGCAGCGTAGAGCTGCTTGAGCGCGCGCCGGTACTCGGCCGGGAACACCTTGACGAACTTGCCGCGCATCGCGGTCCAGCCGTGCAGGATTTCCCTGGCGCGGAAGCTCCCGGTGTTGCGGAAGTGCTTCTCAAGCAGGTCGCGCAGGATGAATTCGTCGGTTTCGCCCAGATGCCAGATCGCGACTTCGATCTTGTCAGCCTGCTCCTGCGTCGTCAGCACCGGTTCAAGTGCGACCATCGATGTGTTGCACTTCTTCGCAAAGTCTCCGTGCTCGTCATAAACGTAGGCGATGCCGCCGGACATGCCGGCCGCGAAGTTGCGCCCGGTCGCGCCGAGCACGACCACGGTGCCCTTCGTCATGTACTCGCAGCCGTGATCGCCCGTTCCTTCAACGACGGCAGACGCGCCCGAGTTGCGGACCGCAAATCGTTCGCCCGCCACGCCGTTGAAGTACGCCTCGCCGGCGATTGCGCCATACAGCACCGTATTGCCAACGATGATGTGCTCGGGGCCGAATCCGCGGAAGTCGTTCGGCGAGCGCACGATGATGCGCCCGCCCGACAAGCCCTTGCCCGTGTAGTCATTGGCATCACCGACCAGGTCAAGCGTGATGCCGTGCGCGAGGAACGCGCCGAAGCTCTGGCCCGCGGTTCCGTTGAACTGGATGTGAATCGTGTCGTCCGAAAGGCCTTCATGGCCGAAACGACGCGCGACTTCGGATGACAGCATCGTGCCGACCGTGCGGTTCACGTTGCGAATCGGCGAAATGAAGCTCACGCGATCCCGCCTTTCAAGCGCCGGCTTGCACTGCTCGATCAGCTTGACGTCGAGCGCACGCGACAGGCCGTGATCCTGTTCTTCGCACTTGAAGCGCGCGGGTCCACCCAAATGCGCCGCCGGCATCGAGGGCATGTAGAAAATGCGCGAGAAATCGAGCCCCTTCGCCTTCCAGTGATCGACGCCCTTCTTCGTGTCGAGCAGGTCCGCGCGGCCGACCAGGTCATTGAACTTGCGGATGCCGAGTTGCGCCATGATCTCGCGCACCTCCTCGGCGACGAAGAAGAAGTAGTTGACGACGTGCTCGGGCTGTCCCTTGAAGCGCCGCCGCAGCACCGGGTCCTGCGTGGCGACACCGACCGGGCAGGTGTTCAGATGGCACTTGCGCATCATGATGCAGCCTTCGACCACGAGCGGCGCAGTGGCAAAACCGAATTCGTCGGCTCCGAGCATCGCGCCGATCACCACGTCGCGACCCGTCTTCATCTGGCCATCGACCTGCACCGCGATGCGGCCGCGCAGGCGATTGAGGACCAGGGTCTGCTGCGTTTCGGCCAGGCCGAGTTCCCACGGCGTGCCGGCATGCTTGATCGACGAAATTGGCGAGGCGCCGGTACCGCCGTCGTGGCCGGCGATCGTCACATGGTCTGCCTTGGCCTTCGACACCCCGGCGGCAACGGTGCCAACGCCGACTTCACTGACCAGCTTGACGCTGATCGTGGCGCGCGGATTGCCGTTCTTCAGGTCGTGGATCAGTTGCGCCAGATCCTCGATCGAATAGATATCGTGATGCGGCGGCGGTGAGATCAGCCCCACACCCGGTACCGAAAAGCGCAGCTGGGCAATGTACTCGCTGACCTTGTGACCCGGAAGTTGCCCGCCCTCGCCGGGTTTTGCACCTTGCGCCATCTTGATCTGGATCTGGTCGGCGCTGACGAGGTATTCGGTCGTGACGCCAAAACGGCCCGATGCGACCTGCTTGATGCGAGAACGCAGCGAGTCGCCCTCCTTCAACGGGACATCGGCTTCGACGCGGTCGTGGCCGAGCACGCTCGCGAGCGTATCGCCAGTCCTGATCTGAATGCCGCGCAGCTCCTGCTGATAGCGACGCGGGTCCTCGCCGCCCTCGCCTGTATTGCTCTTCCCGCCGATGCGGTTCATCGCGATCGCCAGGGTTGAGTGCGCCTCGGTGGAAATGGAGCCGAGTGACATCGCTCCCGTTGCGAAGCGTTTGACGATGTCCTTCGCCGGTTCGACCTCGTCCAGCGGGATCGCCTTCTTTGGCTCCACTTTGAACTCGAACAACCCACGCAGCGTCAATCGACGTTTGCTCTGATCGTTGATGATCTGCGCGTATTCCTTGTAGGTCTGATAACTGTTGGTGCGCGTCGAGTGCTGCAGCTTGGCGATCGCGTCCGGCGTCCACATGTGCTCTTCGCCGCGCACGCGCCACTGGTATTCACCTCCGGCGTCCAGCATGTTGGCGAGCACCGGGTCGCCGCTGAATGCAGCCTGGTGCATGCGCACCGCTTCTTCCATCACTTCGAACAGACCGATGCCGCCGACGTTGCTTGGAGTGCCGCGGAAGTACTTGTCGACGAGATCACGGTTCAGTCCCACCGCCTCGAAGATCTGGGCGCCGCAGTACGACATGTAGGTGGAAATGCCCATCTTGGACATCACCTTGTGCAGGCCCTTGCCGATTGCCTTGATGTAGTTCTTGATCGCCTTGTCTGCGTCGATGGCGTTGGGTTTGCCCGCATACGTCGCAGCCAGCGTTTCCATTGCCAGGTACGGATGAATGGCTTCCGCGCCGTAGCCGGCCAGCAGCGCGAAGTGATGCACCTCGCGCGCGGAGCCGGTCTCCACGACCAGACCGGTCGCCGTGCGCACGCCAGCCTCGATCAGATGCTGATGCAGGCTGCTGGTCGCAAGCAGCGCGGGAATCGCGACGTGCTCGGCATCGGCCCTGCGATCGGAGACGATCAGGATGTTGTATCCGGCACGCACGGCATCGACCGCGTCGGCGCGCAGAGAGGCCAGACGTGCTTCGACTCCTTCCTTGCCCCAGGCGATCGGATAACAGATGTCGATTTCGTAGCTGCGGAACTTGCCGGACGCATACTTCTCGATGTCGCGAATCTTGGCCATGTCCTTGAAATCGAGCACGGGCTGGCTGACTTCGAGACGCATCGGCGGGTTGATGTTGTTGATGTCGAGCAGGTTCGGCTTGGGCCCGACAAAGCTCACCAGCGACATCACCATCTGCTCGCGGATCGGATCGATCGGCGGATTGGTGACCTGCGCGAAGAGCTGTTTGAAATAGCTGTAAAGCGGCTTGCTCCGGTCCGAAAGCACCGGCAGCGCACTGTCGTTGCCCATCGAACCGATCGCCTCTTCACCGCTTTCGGCCATCGGCGCCATCAACAGGCGCACGTCCTCCTGCGTATAGCCGAACGCCTGCTGGCGATCCAGCAGCGGCACGTCAAGTCGCGCCGCCGACCTGGCCTCGCTGTCCAGCGGTGGCAGGGCGTCAAGCTTGATCTGAATGCGACGAATCCATTCCTTGTACGGCTGGCTCTTTGCGAGTTGCTCCTTGAGCTCCACGTCGTCGATGATGCGACCCTGCTCCGTGTCGATCAGGAACATCTTGCCTGGCTGCAGCCGCCATTTCTTGACGATCTTGCTTTCGGGGATCGGCAGCACGCCAACTTCGGACGCCATCACGACGACATCATCGTCAGTCACGATGTAGCGCGCCGGCCGCAGGCCGTTGCGATCAAGCGTGGCACCGATGCGCACGCCATCAGTGAACGCGATCGCCGCCGGGCCATCCCATGGCTCCATCATCGCCGCGTGATACTCGTAGAAGGCGCGGCGATTCTCGTCCATCAGTGTGTGCTGTTCCCATGCCTCGGGAATCATCATCATCACTGCGTGCGCCAGCGGGTAACCCGACATCGTCAGCAGCTCGAGGCAGTTGTCAAAGCACGCCGTATCGGACTGTCCGGCGTAGATCAGCGGCCAGAGTTTCTTCAGGTCATCCTTGAGCACCGGCGAGGCCATCACGCCCTCACGCGCGCGAATCCAGTTGAAGTTGCCCTTGACGGTGTTGATCTCGCCGTTGTGCGCAATCATCCGGTACGGGTGCGCCAGTTCCCACGAAGGGAATGTGTTGGTCGAGAAGCGCTGGTGCACCAGCGCAATCGCGGAGACCACTTCCGGCTCGCGCAGGTCGTGGTAGTAGCGGCCGACCTGATCCGCGAGCAGCAGGCCCTTGTACACGACGGTACGCATCGACATCGACGGCACAAAGTATTCTTTGCCGTGTTGCAGTTTCAGCGCCTGAATCTTGTGGCTTGCGGTCTTGCGGATGACGTACAGCTTGCGTTCCAGCGCTGCGGGAACCATCACGTCAGGCCCGCGCCCGATGAAGATCTGCCGGATCACCGGCTCCTTGTCGCGCACGAACGGTGACATCGGCATCTCGCGGTCGACCGGCACGTCGCGCCAGCCGAGTACGACCTGGCCCTCGGCACGCACGGTGCGCTCGAGTTCCTGTTCGCACGCAAGCCTTGATGCGTTTTCCCGCGGCAGGAACACCATTCCGACACCGTACTCGCCCGATGGCGGCAAATTGACACCAAGCTGCGCCAGTTCGCGGCGGTAGAACACGTCGGGGATCTGGATCAGGATGCCCGCGCCATCGCCGCACAGCGGATCTGCGCCAACCGCGCCGCGATGGTCGAGGTTCTCAAGAATCAGCAGCGCCTGCTGAATCAGAGCATGGCTCGCCTTGCCTTTGATGTTGGCGACAAAGCCGACGCCGCAGGCGTCGTGTTCATGCGATTGGCTGTAAAGACCATGCGCTGAGGCATGTTCGAGGATCTGATCGTGTTCGGCAGACTTCACGCGACGCTCCGTTGGAATCGAGTTCCCGGCACCGCCGAGAACCCCTATGAACTCTACTGCGTCGCATCAAGATGGACAATGAAAATCAACTTACTCTGACCCTATTTCGCCATGAGCTAATGGACGCAGAGAAAAAATGAGGGACGGAGTAAAAAACGCTAGATTACCTTCCGCTCAATCCGCGATTGGTCAATCCTTCTCTGGCGCCCTCTTGGTCTTGGCGAGAGGGGCCGCTTACTTTCGGTTCCCAGCTGGCGCAAGAAAGCGGGGCTTCCAACGGCCCAGCCGCGACGGGCGCCCCAGCGCAGCATCTCAAGCTGATCGATTTCGAGCGGGCGCTCAACGAGTTCACGGTAGGCGGATTGCCGTTCGAAGGGCGTGTTCCCGAGCGCCCAGACGATCGGGTGGTCAGTCACGATTGGATCGATAACCAGACCAAGGTGATGGCGCAGGCTCGACCAGGGATAGCTCGCTGCATCGGCGACGAGCTTTGCGCGCACCGGGTTCGATTCAATGTAGCGGCAACATCCGAGCAGATGCCGTTCCGCCTCAATGACGCTGGATCGGTAGCGCCCGTCCCATAGCGTGCCCGACCGTGTGTAGCGATTGTTGAACCACCGCACGTAGCGGCGACCGAGTGACTGCATCGCCTGTCCGAGTGACGCGGCCGTCGTCGGCGTTGCAAGCAGATGCACATGATCGGGCATCAGTACGTAAGCGTGGATCGCAATGCGCCGCCTGGCGGCAGCGTCGTGCAGACACAGTAGGAAATACCGATAGTCGTCCGGCGCGCGAAAAACGCTCGCACCGCCGACGCCACGCAGCATGATGTGATGAGGATGGCCAGCAATGCTCAGGCGGGCGAGCCGGGCCATTGTGATCCTGATGAATTGTTCTGCTCGGGTCGCAGCGGTTGAGCCGTTTCAACCGTCACCGACCGAGAACAAGCGCCGATGCTCTCGAATCGCGTAGCGATCCGTCATGCCGGCAACGTAGTCGGCAATTGCGCGCGGACCTTCTGCTTCCACCCGCTGGCGGTGATCGATCGGCAGCAGGCGCGGCTCGTCGCGGAACGCCGCGAACAGCTCGCGCACGATCCGCCTGGCTTTTTCCGTCATTCGCATCACCTGGAAGTGGCGATACAGATGCTCGCTCAGAAACCGCTTGAGCTCGTCCGCCTCGGTCCGCATGGTGGTCGAGAAGGCAACCAATGCAGCGCCGGATCGGACGTCTTCGATCGATTTCGGCGCTGCGGCAATGAGGCGACGCTGCGTCTCGGAGATCAGGTCGACGATGAGCGTATTGATCATGCGGCGCGTGGTTTCGTAGATCAGGCGCCGGTCGGGAATGTCCGGAAATTCGCTACGTACTACATCCGTGTGGCGCGCGAAAAGGGGGATGGCCCCAATCTGCTTCAAGGTGATCAGTCCGGAACGAAGGCCATCGTCGATATCGTGATTGTTGTATGCGATCTCGTCTGCCAGATTCGCGATCTGCGCTTCGACTGACGGCTGCCTGCGCTCGATGAAGCGTCGGCCCAGATCGCCCAGCTTGCGCGCATTCTCAAGCGAACAGTGTTTCAGGATGCCTTCCCGCGTTTCAAAGGTCAGGTTAAGGCCGTTGAATGCGCCATACCGCTCTTCGAGTTCGTCGACGACGCGCAGTGATTGCAGATTGTGTTCGAAGCCACCATAAGCCTGCATCGACTCGTGCAGCGCGTCCTGACCTGCGTGGCCGAACGGCGTGTGCCCAAGATCATGGGCAAGCGAGATCGCTTCGACCAGATCCTCGTTGACACGCAGATTGCGCGCGATAGCGCGCGCAATCTGCGCGACCTCGAGCGAATGGGTCAGGCGCGTGCGAAACAGATCTCCTTCATGGTTGACGAACACCTGTGTCTTGTACTCGAGCCGCCGGAACGCGGTCGAATGAACAATTCGATCTCGATCACGCTGGAAGTCCGTGCGCGCCTGCGCCGGCACCTCCTTGTGACACCGGCCGCGCGACTGCGCGGCCCGCGCCGCGTACGGGGCAAGATCGATCTCGACCGATGCGCTCATACGAATCCGCCCGCGTCCAGTGTCGCGCCCAGAATTTCGTCAGGCACTTCGCGCTGAATCGCGCGCCCAATGCGCTCCAGAAGAACGAACCTGATCCGGCCGGCCTCGGACTTCTTGTCGCCGCGCATCGACGCGATCGCGGCGGATTTCGGGAGCCCGTCTATACGCGTCGGCAATTTCGCGGTCTGCACGATCCCCTCAATTCGCTTGACCGCATCGGCGTCGATCAAGCCACAGCGCGCCGACATATCTGCCGCCAGGCACAGACCGCAACCGACGGCTTCGCCGTGCAGCCACGTGCCGTAGCCGGTAAGCGACTCGATCGCATGGCCAAACGTGTGACCGAGATTGAGCTGCGCTCGTTCGCCGCTTTCCTTTTCGTCGCGCGCCACCACACTCGCCTTGATCTGACATGAGCCGGCAATGGCATCGGTCAACGCTGCGGAATCGCACGCGAGCAATCGCGGCAGGTCGCGCCCAACCGCGGCGAAGTAGCGCTCATCCGCGAGGAGTCCGTGCTTGATGATTTCTGCGATCCCCGCCGAAAGTTCACGTGCAGGCAATGTCTTCAGCGCATCGGTATCGGCCACCACCACAGAGGGTTGATGAAAGGCGCCAATCAGATTCTTGCCGCGCGGGTGATTGACTCCCGTCTTGCCGCCGACGGACGAGTCCACCTGCGCCAGCAATGTGGTCGGCACCTGAACGAATCGAATGCCGCGCATGTAGATCGCGGCAGCAAAGCCTGCAATATCACCGATCACACCGCCTCCGAGCGCGACGATCACGCTTTTTCGATCGGCCCCGGCCAAGACAAGTTCGTCCAGGATATGCAGAACCGTCGCCGGAGTCTTGGCCGCTTCGCCGTCCGGCAAGACAACTGCGTGCAACGGCGCCACCTCCGACAGCGCTCTTGCGGCTACGGCCCCGTGTAAGTCATTCACGACCCGGTTTGTAATGACGAACAAGCGCGTCGGCGCGAGCGGTGCCACCCACTCCGAAAGGCGCGCCAGCAAACCGCTGCCAATATGGATATCGTAGGGACGCCCCGAAAGATCAACTGTGATCCGACGCATGCGGCGATTCTAAGCGGCGCCGAAATGCGGCCAGAGATTACGCAGCGCCGATTAGCTGCCGCACTGCTTCGTTCTCCAGAATGCGGGCGACCAGTTTCTTCGGGTTGACAGCGCCGGAGTGAAAGCTCAGGTGCGCAGTCGATTCATACAACTCACGCCGCTGACGCAACAACTCCTCAATTCGAGCGCGTCGATCAGCGGACTGCAGCAAGGGGCGCGAACGATCGTTCTGCGTGCGGCGAAGAATCTCGTCAACCGTCGACTCCAGGTAGATCACGAGACCTCGCGTGCGCAGCCTGTCGCGATTTTCAGGCAGCAGCACCGCTCCACCACCCGTCGCCAGGACGATCCCCGGTCGCTGGGTCAGTTCGTCGAGGAGCGCTGCCTCGCGACGGCGAAACGATTCCTCACCTTCGACCTCGAACATGGTCGCCACGGTCACGCCGGTGCGCGCTTCCAGTTCGCGATCGCAGTCGATGAATTCAAGACCCGTTTGACGGGCCAGCAGTCGAGCGACCGTTGATTTGCCGACGCCCATCATGCCGACGAGAAACAGCCGGCCAGGGCCGGCTGTCGAATCAGAGCTCACACGCGAAACTACTGCACCTGTATCGGCACGGCGAAACGGGCCGTCGAACGAGGCTCACCCTCGAATAGAACGCGCGCGAAGGTCGCGAGTCCACTCGGCGACGTGACCTTGATCTGGACACTGCCGTTGCCGAGTTGACACGCGGTGCCGGCCTGATTGGCAACCGGGGTCAGCGTCAAATTATGGATTGTTCCGATCAGTGTGATGTCGCTCAAGCTAGTCGAGCTCTTGGGAGCGTTCAAAGAGTCACGTGCCGGGTCGAGTCCCAGAACAAGATTGACCACGGCGGACGGATCAATCGTCGCACCAACGAGCGGCGTCTGCGTGGCTGCAGCGAGCGAAGTCGCGGCTGCCGTCGCATTTCCGAACCCGTCCTCCAGGTCAAACGGCACGATGACCGGAATCGGCGTCAAACCGGCAGGGCAGTTGGCGCTCGGGATTCGCACGAAGCCGCCGGCGTTATACGCGGCGGGGATGATGACGGTCGGTGAATTCGAGCTTGAAAAGAGGATAACCGCCGAGCGCCGCAAATGCGCCGTGCTTCGCAGGCCGTCGCCGTTCAGTGAGCAAGCGCTCGGATTCTGGTAGCGCAAGCATGTATCGACACCCAGCGTATAGGTACCGCTCTTGTCCGCATCGAGAAACGCGTCCGGCAAATCAGTGAACGGTTCGCCTGTGTCATATACGTTATTTCCGTTGCTGTCCAAATAGTCCTCAAGCCCCACAGTGAACGCCAGAATCACGGCGCGACCATCCGCCGGTCTTGGCTCCTGGCAAATGAAATCGCAGGAGCACTGTCCGTTTGTGGTTGTACAAGAGCCACTAGACGAGTTGCACACCGCTCCGCCGGAAGTGATGAAATTGACGACCGTTCCATCCGGAACCGGGTTGCCGAACTGGTCGGCGAGACGCGCAGTGAAATGACCCGGCTTGCTGACGCTGATTTCGCGGCACTCGAGATTCGAGCTCTTCAGGGAAAGATCAAAGCTCCTCTGCAGCGGAAGTCCAGTCGAGATTGACAATGAATCCGAGACGGTTTCAAGGCGAGCGGTGGAACCCGCCGGGTACAACGTGCGCCCGCGCACCCGCACCGGCGTCGGCGTCGTCCCCGAGTTCACTTGCACCGTGACCACGCCGTCGGACCCAGTGCGTTTCACATATCGCAGCGTGTTGTCAGTGCCGCAGAGCGCGACGGATCCGGGAGCTGTCGGCAAATTGACGTCATTGAATCCATCGATGTTCAGTCCGCCCACGTAGGTCGTCGCGTCAAAGCACACGTCGATATCCGACACGCCGCTGCCGGCTACATCAACGAGCCGGAAGGTCAAGGTCGCAAATTCCTGTCGGCCGTTGCCGCCTTGTCCCTTGAGCGTGATCGATCGATCGGAAGGATTGGCAGACACAAACCGCAGGCTTCCAGACGATGGCGGATTGATCCGGATCGTCTGCGACTTCGTATCGGAAGGAATCGCAGCGGTGATCGTGGCATCGATCGGCGCCGTCTGTGCGCACCCCGTGTCGGTGAAAGTGGCTTGGACGGTGCCGTTGGGCAGGGTCGTCGCACTCGACGTAATCGTTGCCTTCCCGGCCGGGCACGATGTCGAAAATGTCACGGTGACAGGCTTTGCCGGCGCCGCCCCGCTCGAGTCCACCACGGACACCGCGATCGACGCAGTGCCATACGCCGAAAGACCGCTCGCGCCGACCGAAACCGTCAGCGCCGATATCTTCAGACTCCCCGTTCCGCTAAGCCCGACGCTGAAGTTTGTCGAGGCATTTGCAGTTTGACCGCTCACGGTTGATGACGCCGACAATGTTGCAGCGCCTGCCAAAGTATCCGACGCGGTGACCGACACGCGTGCCAGTCCGGCCGCATCCGTCAGCACCGATCCCGACGTCGGCGAGATAGAAGCCAACCCGCCGGCTACGGTGAAGTTGACGATCTCATTCGCGACCGGCGCACCGTTTCGCTTGAGAACCGCTTCGGCGCCCGCGGTCTGTCCAGCAGCAAGCTGCGTCACGCTTGCCCCAGAACTGTCGACCAGCTGAAGCGCCAAGGCTAGAGGTCCAGACGTACCCGACCCTCCGCCCCCGGTCCCTCCGGGCGCACTCCCGCCACAAGCCGCTACCAATATCGCAGCCGCCAGCAGCACCAGTGCCCGCGTCAGAAACCGGTAGCAGGCTGTCGCCAACGATTCATTTCGAGTCGCTTCAACCATAGTCATTCTCTTCGGTGTGATCAGCGGCATCTCATTCATCTCAGCGACCTGCAACCTGGCTCGAGATCACGCGCGGTGTAATGAAGATCAGCAGTTCGGTCCGATCGCTAATGCGAACACGGTTCTTGAACAGCCAGCCCACTCCGGGGAGATCGCCAAGCAACGGCACCTTGGTTATGGTCGTGCGCTCGTTCTGTTCATAGATCCCGCCAAGCACGACCGTCCCACCGTTGTCGACGAGCACCTGCGTCTGCACGTTCTTGGTGTCGATCGCCGGACCCGACTGCGTGTCCTGGCCCCGGCTGTCCTTGTTGACCTTCACGTCAAGAAAAATCGCCCCCTCGGGTGTGATCTGCGGTATCACTTCCAGCTTCAGGGTGGCCTTCTTGAATGAAACGCTGGTTGCGCCGCTCGACGTCGCCTGCTGGTACGGAATCTCGGTTCCCTGCTCGATCGTCGCCTTCACCTTGTCGGCCGTAATGACACGCGGGCTCGAAACGATCTTGCCGCGCCCGTCGGCTTCGAGTGCGGTGACTTCGAGGTTGATGAAGCGCGTCAGGTCCGAATTGAACAGGGTGAGCGACGCGCCGGCAGGACTAAAGCCGCTGATACCGGCCGCTGGCAGATTGACGAAGCTCGCACTCGTCTGGTTGTTGGGTGTCGATACGCCGCCAGTCCCCCCGGGCGTACCGATACTGATCGCGCCGCCGGGTCCGTTCAGAGATGTCCCACCGGAAACACCTCCAAAGGTGCCGTAGGCATTCGTACCACCGATCTCGCGCGGATAACCGGAGCTACCGCCAAGACGCACCCCCAGTTGCTGACTGAACGTATCAGACGCCTCGACAATCCGAGCTTCGATCAGTACTTGGGGCACAGCGATGTCGATCCGCTGGATCAGTCTTCGAATTTCCTCAAGCCGAGCGACGGTGTCCTGCACGAAGATCTGATTCGTTCGTGTATCGACCACCACGCTGCCGCGCTTCGACAGCAGGCGCTGCTGACCCTCGCCAAGCAGCCGGCGTACATCTTCCGCCTTCTGGTAATTGATGACGAAGTTCTCGGTCCGCAGCGGCTCCAGATCCGAGATCTGGCTGCGCGCTTCGAGTTCAAGCTTTTCCTTGGTTGCCAGTTCCTCGCGCGGCGCAATGACGAGCACGTTGCCATTCTTGCGCATGTCGAGACCCTTGCTCTGCAGGATGATGTCGAGCGCCTGATCCCACGGCACATCCTTCAGCCGCAGCGTGATCGAGCCCTGCACTGAGTCGCTGGTGATGATGTTCAGGTCAGTGAAGTCCGCGATCACCTGCAACAGCGAACGAATGTCGACATTCTGGAAATTCAGCGACAGGCGCTCGCCCTGATAACCCGCACGGGTGCCCGGGAACAGCCGCGTCGGATCTTCCTTGACCGGCTTGACCTCGAGAACAAAGCGCGTATCACTCTGGTAGGCGTTCTGTTCCCACAAGCCGCGCGGCTCGATCACCATGCGCACGTTCGCGCCCTGCTGGGTCGTATGGACCATCGCAACCGGCGTTCCGAAGTCGGTCACATCGAGACGCCGGCGCAACGCTTCCGGCGCCGTCGTTCCCAGGAAATCGACAATGATCTGCTGGCCCTGCTGGCGGATGTCGACGCTCGTGGTCGGATCGGTGAGGTCAACTACTACACGGCCTTCGCCCTCAGTGCCCCGACGAAAATCGACTGCCTTCAGTGCGCGCGGACCCGTCGCCGCGGGTGTGGTGGCGGCTGCCGCAGTCGTCGTAGCGGGCGCCGCCGGCGCGCGGAAGGTTGTCGTATCCGCGATCGCGCCCAGCGCCACCTGCACGGTGTTTCCAGACACGCTGATTGAATGCGCCAACGCGCGCTTCAAGTTGAGGACCACGCGGGTTCTGTCCTGCGCTTGCACGACGTTGACGCTTCGCAGATCACCCTGATTCAAATCGACGGCGTTGCGCCCGAGATTGTTGGTTGTCTGTGGCAAGTCAATCGCGATACGCGCTGGATTCGCGATCGAAAAGCTGGGCGGGATTCCCACCGCCGCGGACTTCAGCTGGATCGTCAGGACGATGCCCGCGCCAGTCTGCGTCGCATCAAGACGTTCGATACTGTTTCCTGCCGTCTGCGAAGCCGCAGATAACGGAAGCAATGCGATTGTCGTGGTTGCCGCCACTAGAACTGCGGTCCACACGGAACTCAAAAGCCTGGTCATCGTTTGCCCCCTTGCTGGCGCGGCGCGCTTTCCTGCAACTCCAACTTGGAGGGGCGCTCGACCCACTCCCCCGCTGCGTCTTGCACGATCTCTTTCAATTGGACTTCCGTCTCCGAAATTCGCGTCACCAGACCGAAGTTCTGGCCAAGGTGGTTGCCGACCCGCACCAGGTGAGTAGCGCCACTGGTTTCGACCAACGCGACATTGGTACCCGACTGCTTCATCATGCCGACCATACGAATCTGATCGAGCGAAAATCCCTCGAGCGTCTCACGCCGCCGATCCAGATCGGGACGAAGCGAACTGCTGCTCGCGCGAGACTGCTGCTGGCGCGCCACTGCCATGACGACCTTTTGCGAATCAAACGGGTCGACCAGCCCGCGGCTGTCATAGGCATAGGGCATGAACTCCTTGGGCGGCGGCACCGGCTCGGTGGTCGGTTTCATGCCCTGACGAACGTCGGCCATCCATTGGCGGATTTCGGTCTCACTCGAGGCACTGCACGCTGCCAGCATCACCGGAATCAGCATCGCACCAATCAGACGTAGTTTCATCGCCAGCCCTATTTCTTCGCTTGCGCCTGACGCGCCTGACGTTGCCGAAGCAACTCTTCCTCGTCGAGATAGCGATACGTCCTTGCGGTCGCGTCCATTGCCAGGGCGCCATCGCGCAGCGTTTGGAGGTTCACGTTGTTGAGCGTCACGATGCGAGGCAGATTGGCGATATCGCTCGCAAAGGCGCCAAGATCGTGATACCGGCCTGACAGACGCACCGTAATCGGCAACTCGGCATAGTAGTCACGGACGTTCACACTCCCCGGGCGGAACAGTTCGAACTGCAAACCACGTCCGATTCCCGCCTGGTTAATGTCCGAAAGCAACGCGTCCATCTCTGACTTGCTCGGCAACTGCTTTTCGAGTGTCAGCACGTACTGGCTGACCTGCTCTTTCTGCTTGCGCAGATCTTCAAGGTTGATCGCCTGCTGGAGTTTCTGGCGGTACTGGCCTTTCAACGCCTCCTCTTCCCCGCGCAATCGATCGAGCTCGTCGCTCTGCTTGCTCCAAAGAAGCAACCAACCCAGAACCGCGCACACAACGATTACGAAAAGCCAGACCGAAAGGCGCGGCAGCAGCGGCCACGTCCCAACGTTATCGAGCGACAGGCCCTTGAACTGTGCCCCGAGCTCGCGGATATTGGTGGATGCCATATCTGTCCTCTGCGAGCCTTATCTCTTTGGCGCCACCGCAGGCGGCGCCGCGGATTGCTGCGCTTGCGTCAACTGCGCCCGTTCGGGCGTGGGCTTGAGATAGAAATTGAGCGAAAAATCAAAAAGCCGCCGCGTAACGTTTGCGGGTTGCTGTCCGGAGATCCGGATCTCGATCAGCTCCGGTCGCTCCAGAAACTTGGAATTGGCCTGCAGATTGCGGAGGAACTCGGACACGCGCTCGTTCGATGCCGCCTGGCCGCTCACGTTGACGCGTTTGTCCTCTTGTCTTATCTGTCGCAGATAAATGCCCTCAGGAACCTGCTTGGTCAATTCATCCATCAAATACACGGGTTGATTGCGATCTGCCTGCAAATCCTCAACCGCGCGCTGGCGCGAACGCAGGGCATCGATTTCCTGTCGCAGGTTCGCAATCTCGCGAATCTGAAGATCGAGTTTGCGGTTCTCGGCAGCGATGAAGTTGTTGCGTTCCTGCTGGCCGCCGATCAGCCCCTGATAAACCGACCATACGACAAACACCAGTCCGGCACCTGCGATGAGGCTGAGCAAGGTCAGAAAATAGAACGCATTCTTTTGCCGTTCGCGCCGCGCCTCTCGATGCGGCAGCAGATTGACGCGGATCCTCATTCGTCAAACCTCCGCATCGCCAATCCACATGGCGTCAATAGCGCCGGTGCATCAAGTCGCAACTGCTTCTCGCGGATGTTGGCGGAGATCTCCATTCCCTTGAAGGGGGAGATCACCGATGTCGGCACCTGCGCACGCTCCATCAGCGCATCGGCCAGGCCGGCCAGGACCGCGGAGCCTCCGGCGAGCATGATCTGATCGATGCGCGTGTAAGGTGTCGAAGTGAAAAAGAACTGCAACGCGCGCGTGATCTCTGTGACTGCGGTGTCGACGAATGGCTTCAGGACATCGGTTTCAAAGTTCGCCGGCAGGTCGCCGCTGCGCTTCTTCTGCTCGGCTTCGTCGGCCGGGATGCCATAGGTTCGCGCAATATCGCCGGTAAGCTGCTGGCCTCCGAAAGGCTGCTCGCGTTCGTAAATAGCCTCGCCGTCGTGCATTACGGTAACGCTGGTCGAGCCCGCGCCCATATAGAACACCGCGATCACCAGCCCTTCGCCATTGTTGGGCAACTGGCTGATCAGGCGCTGCAACGCGCTGCGCATCGCATAGGACTCGACATCAACCACGATCGGCTTTAGACCTGCGGCTTGTGCCACTGCCATGCGGTCCTCGACTTTTTCCTTGCGGGACGCGGCGATGAGAACCTCGACGTCGTCCGGCGCATTCGGGATCGGTCCCAGCACCTGAAAATCGAGGCTGACTTCGTCGAGGGCGAACGGGATGTACTGATTGGCTTCACTTTCGACCTGCACTTCGAGTTCCTGCTCGCGCAGGTTGGCCGGCAGTGCAATGCGCTTGGTGATCACAGCCGACGCCGGAAGCGCCATTGCGACATTCTTGATGCGCGTGCCAGTCCGGCGCCAAGCGCGCTTCACCGCTTCGGAAACGATGTCGATCTTGTCGATGTTTCCGTCGACAACGGCACCGCGTGGCAGCGGCTCAATGGCATAGCGCTCAAGCCGCAGCGTCCCGACGCTCGGTTCGGACAGCTCGACGATCTTCACGCTCGACGATCCGATATCCAGACCGATCAAAGGCGGGCTTTTGGGCGACAAGAACGGTAACTCGAAGGCCAAGGTGGCACTCCCGAAAACGCAATGCACCCCGAACGATGCTCCGGACCTCCGGAGAGAAAACCGCGGCTCACACCACTTCCGCCGACGCGTTCATGTTATCTGCGTCGCCCGACGATTTTCCTTATCTTTCGAGTGTTTACCGCTGTTTTGTTGGATGCTACTTCAAATCCTATCAATAGAACGAAAGCAACGACAAGCCCTACAAATGGACGATAGTCGGCAGTGCCGCTTTGACGCTCGCACGAACTGCTGAGCTATGTGCCCCTCTCGCATTCGAATTGCTGGACCCGGGAAGCTACTCCACCGGCAACTATAATTCTCCACGATCCGCTACTCTCATTGTGACCGCCGTCTTGCCGCAGAGCCAAGCGCTCGCTGATCTTCGGCGGTCAGTACCTCCACGTGCCCGCTGAATCTCAAGGTGAAGTCTCGCGCACGCAACAAATCGGCGTCCTGCTGAGGTCTCCCTGGGCACGCCTGGGCCTCGCCATTGCCGGTCTGGCGGCCGGCGGTCTGCTGGCGGTGTCTCTGTTGTTGTCGTTCGTCTTCGCGGTTGCGTACTCCAGCCTCCCCAGCATTGAGGCGTTGACCGACTACCGACCAAAGATTCCGCTTCGGGTCTGGACGTCGGACGGCGTGCTGATCGGTGAATTCGGTGAAGAGCGACGCGACTTCGTTGCGATCAAGGACGTCCCGCCGCGAATCAAGCAGGCGATCCTTGCTGCCGAGGACGACAGCTTCTACCGCCACCATGGCGTCGATTACCTCGGCCTGCTCCGCGCGGCGCTGTCCAACTTCGCGTCCGGACGACGCGGTCAGGGCGGTAGCACGATCACGATGCAGGTGGCCCGCAACTTCTACTTGAGTTCGGAACGCAGCTACCTGCGCAAGGTGTACGAGATCGCGCTGGCCTACAAGATCGAATCGCAACTGACCAAGGACCGCATTCTGGAGGTGTACATCAATCAGATCTTTCTCGGTCAGCGCGCATACGGTTTCGCCGCGGCGGGACAGATCTACTTCGGGAAGAAACTGCCCGAACTGTCGTTCGGTGAAGCGGCGCTTCTTGCGGGGTTGCCGGCGGCGCCGAGCGCTTACAACCCTTGGACCAACCCACGCCGCGCCAAAGCGCGGCAACAATACGTGCTGTCGCGCATGTTGACGCTCGGCTTCATCGACAAAGCTGCGCATGACGCTGCCGTCGGGGAGCCCTTCAGGCCGCGCATTGCGATGGCGATGTTTTCACCGGAGTCAGCGCGCCCGCGGCTTCCGGCGGAATTTGCCGCCGAAATGGCGCGCCAGATCTTGTTCGAGGTCTACCAGGAAGAGGCTTACAGCCGCGGCTTGAACGTCTATACGACCCTGGTCAGCACTGAACAGCAAACTGCATACAACGCGCTGCGCGCCCAGGTACGCGAGTACGACCGACGCTATGGCTACCGCGGCCCGGAGGCATTCATCGAGCTTGAAGGCGATGCACGCGCGCGCGAGCAGCAGGTGGAGGACGCACTGCTGGAAGCCATCGACAGCCCGGACCTGTTCCCCGCCGTCGTGCTCGAAGCGACACCCAAGCTGGTTCGCGTCGTCGTGCAGGGAGGTGAGCAAGTCGAGATCAAGGGAGACGGCTTGCGCTTTGCCTCCCGTTCGCTTGACCCCAAGGCGCAACCGGGACGGCGCATCGTTCCCGGCGCGGTAGTTCGCCTGTCACGATCCACGAAATCGGATTGGGAGATCGCTCAACTGCCGCAGGTCGAAGCCGCATTCGTTTCGGCGTCTGCCGAGGATGGCGCAGTGCGCGCGCTGGTGGGGGGCTTCGATTTCAACCTGAACAAGTTCAATCACGTCACCCAAGCCTGGCGACAGCCCGGTTCGAGTTTCAAGCCCTTCGTCTATTCGGCGGCGTTGGAGAAGGGTCTCATGCCGAGCACATTGATTAATGACGCGCCCATTGTCATTGACCCAAAGCTGACGGGCGGCCAATTGTGGGAGCCAAAGAATTACGACAGCAAATATGAAGGCCCGATGCGGTTGCGCCAGGGCTTGGCCAAGTCGAAGAACCTGGTGACGATTCGCGTGCTGCAGGCAATTGGACCTCGCTATGCGCAGGACTACATCACGCGTTTCGGCTTTGAAGCTGACAAGCATCCGGCGTTCCTCACGATGGGCCTGGGTGCGGGTTCTGTCACGCCGTGGCAGATGCTTGCTGGCTATACGGTCTTTGCGACGGGTGGCTATCGGATCAATCCGTATCTGATCAGCAAGGTCACCGATGCGAACGGCGCCGTGCTGATGGAAGCGCAGCCGATCAAGGCGGGCGAATCTGCGCCACGCGTCATTGACTCGCGCAACGCATTCATGATGGACAGCTTGCTGCGCGACGTCACGCGGTACGGCACCGCGGCGCGCGCTGCCTCGTTGAAACGCGGCGACGTCGCCGGCAAGACCGGTACCACCAACGATTCGCACGATGCCTGGTTCGCCGGTTACGGCGGCGGCATCGTCGCCGTAAGCTGGATCGGCTTCGATCAACCGCGTCCGCTCGGTGATCGTGAGACCGGCGGCGGACTGGCGCTGCCGATCTGGATCAACTACATGAATGCCGCGCTGAAGGGCCGGCCTGAAATCGATCGCGCGGCACCGGACGGCATCATCAGCGTCGGTGGCGAGATCTACTTCACCGAGTTCCAGCCCGGACAAGGGGTGGCCAGCGTGGGTCTCGACGACGCGCTGGCGCCGGAAGAAAAACGAAAGGCCGACGCGGTGCGGGATCAGATCTTCTGACGTTTCCTTATCGACTGGCGCGCAGCACGACCGGCTGCCCGCCCTGGGCGGAAACCAATCGCGAGAGCGCCGCGAAGAGTTCCGCCCCATCGCGGGTATCGCACCAACGCTCAGCGACGCGCTCGAAATGAAAGCCGCCGCTTTTTGCCGCGACCCAGATCTGCTGCATCGGGGTCTGGCTGTTGATCACGATCTTTGAGCCGTCCACGAGCTCGAGCGTCAGCACATTTCCCACGCGCATCGACTCGACATCCGCGCTGGACGACTCGACAGCGCGTTCGATTGCGTCAAGCGTACGCTCTGCCAGCGTCAAGAACTCGCTCTCGTTCATCGTGAAGCGCTCATGTTAGATTGCCCAAATGAAATGGGCAGTCGCGATTCTAGTGTTGGCGGTCGGCGCCGCTGGCGGTTGCGGTCTGAAGGGTCCCTTGTACCTGCCCGGTCAGCCGCCCAGGAACGCGCCTTGGCCGCCGCCGGCGCAGCCTTCGCCCGCGCCCGAGAGTTTCCCACGTCCAGCCGACGTGCCGGGCTCTGACGAAAACAAGAAATGATTGCCGCAAGCAGGAGCCTCGCGTTCGAGTTTCGGGCCGGCGCGCTGTACTGCGAAGGCGTTTCGCTTGAATCAATCGGCCAGCGCTTCGGTACGCCAACGTATGTCTACTCAAAGCAGGCCATCCTGCACGCCTATGACGCCTATGCCAAATCGCTGGCCGCGCGCACTTCGTTGATCTGCTATGCGATGAAGGCGAACTCGAACCTCGCCGTGCTGAACCTGCTGGCTCGCGCGGGCAGCGGATTCGACATCGTGTCGGGCGGCGAACTGGCCCGCGTCATCGCGGCCGGAGGCGTCCCGCAAAAGACGGTGTTCTCGGGCGTCGGCAAGAGTGAAGTGGAAATTGAGCAGGCCTTGCGCGCCAATATCCTCTGCTTCAACCTCGAATCCGTGCCGGAACTTGAGATGATTCAGCGGGTGGCAGCGCGGCTCGATACATGCGCCCGGATCTCGGTTCGAGTCAATCCCGATGTCGATCCGAAGACACACCCGTACATTGCTACCGGACTGAAAGGCAACAAGTTTGGCGTCGCCTATGCGGACACGCTGCCGCTGTATCGACGCGCGGCACAGATGGCACACATCGAGGTGATCGGCATCGACTGCCACATCGGCTCACAGATCACGGCCGTCACTCCCTACGTCGACGCCGCCGATCGCATCCTTGATCTCGTCGATGCGCTCGAACGCGAAGGTATGCGGCTCAGCCACATCGATTTCGGTGGCGGGCTTGGCATTCGCTATCGCGATGAAACCCCTCCCAGCGCAGGGGCGCTGATTGCGTCAGTACTGGCCCGAATTGACGCACGCGGACACGGCGCGAAGACCATCATGTTCGAACCAGGGCGCTCGATCGTCGGCGACGCGGGCGTTCTGCTCACACGGGCAAACATTGTCAAGCACGGCGCGGAGAGGAATTTCGCCGTCGTCGATGCCGCGATGAACGATCTTCTGCGCCCGGCGCTGTATGGTGCATGGATGGACGTTCACCCCGTGCGTCCGCGCACGCAAACTCCGATCGTCGTCGATGTCGTCGGACCGATCTGCGAATCCGGCGATTGGCTTGCGCGCGATCGTGACCTCGCGGTCGAAGCCGGTGATTTGCTCGCCGTGATGAGCGCCGGTGCTTATGCAATGGCGATGGCCAGCAACTACAACTCGCGCCCGCGCGCGGCCGAAGTCGTGGTTGACGGCGATGACGTCTACTGCGTGCGTCAGCGCGAGACCATCGACGAGCTGTTCGCGCGCGAATCGACGCTGCCTTGACGCTCGCGCCACCAACGCAGCGCGCGTAAGCCGAGCAGGAATGCGATGACGACTGCATAGACCAAGGGCTCGCCAAGGTTGTTCTTTGCCGCCCTTTGCCACCAAAAGTGCAGGACCGCCAGCGGCGCAATCGCGTAAACGGCCCGGTGCAAGCGTTGCCAGCTGCGGCCGCCCAGGCGCCTGACCATCGCATTGGTCGATGTCGCCGCCAGTGGAATCAGCAGCAGGTAGGCAGCGAAACCGATGGTGATGTACGGGCGCTTGAAAATGTCCTTGAGAATCGCGTCGATCGCGAACCACTGATCCAGGCCGACGTACGACGTGAGATGCAGCGACGCATAGAAGAAGCAGAACAGACCGAACATGCGGCGTAGCCTCGCGAGCCAGGCCCAATCTGTCAGCCAGCGCAGTGGTGACAGCGTCAGCGTCACGCATAACCACACCAGGGCCCAGGTTCCCAGCGAGCGAGTCACAAACTCGACCGGGTTGGCGCCGAGTTCCCCGACCAATCCGCGGTAAACCAGCCGCGCCAGCGGCAACAAGGCAAGCACAAACAGCAACGCACGGAGTCGCACAAATGTCAGCGGGGCCAGCACAGGCGGAACGCGTGACAGCAACGGAACCGCAAGCGTGGTCGCCGGACTTCGTCTGTTCATGCTAGAAGAGCTTACTCAGGTCCATGCCGGCATACAGTGATGCGACCTGGTCGGCATAGCCGTTGAACATCAGCGTCGGGCGTCGCCTGACAAACAGTCCATCTTCGCCGAGGCGGCGTTCGGTGGCCTGGCTCCAACGCGGATGATCAACCGACGGATTCACATTCGAGTAGAAGCCGTACTCACTCGGCGCAGACCTCTGCCAGCTATTGAGCGGCTGCTGCTCGACGAAGCGGATCCGCACCAGCGATTTCGCGCTCTTGAAGCCGTACTTCCACGGCACCACGATTCGCACCGGTGCGCCGTTCTGGCTCGGCAGCACTGCGCCATACATGCCAAACGTCAGCAACGTCAATGGATGCATCGCTTCGTCCATCCGCAGGCCCTCGACATACGGCCAGTCGAGCACGTGTGTCGCCAGTCCGGGCATCTGCTTCGGATCCGCGAGCGTGGTGAACTCGAGGTACTTCGCATTCCCGGTCGGCTCCATGCGTCGGATCAGTTCCCCGAGCGGGAAACCAACCCACGGCACAACCGCAGACCAGGCTTCGACACAGCGCAGGCGATAGATGCGGTCCTCGAGCGGCGCAAGCTTGAGCAATTCATCGATGTCGAACGCGCGTGGTTTCCTGACCTCCCCGTCGATCTGCACCATCCACGGCCGCGTCCGCAGGCGTGAGGGCGCGTTGCGAGCGGGATCTTCCTTCTCAGCGCCGAATTCGTAGAAGTTGCAGTAGCTCGTTACGAAATCGAATGACGTTGGCCGTTCCATGGTCGAGAATGGGCCGGGTTTCGCATCGAGCTTGCGGGGTTGCGCCGACTGCGCGCGCAAACGCGAGACGGCCCCGATCAACCCAAGCGCTGCCGCCGATTGCACCAGCGCACGCCGCTTCTTCCAGACAACCTGCGGCGTGATTTCGGAAGGCGCCCCATCGCGGGTACGGCGAATCAACATTTGCGGCTCCAAATCCGGTCCGCCTCCGTCGCGGGGCGGCGCACAACATTACATGCTGATGTCAGACCCGTCGGTTGACGATCGGGTTCCAAAGGGTTCCGGGGTGTGCTGCGCACTACACTGATGCAACTCAAGACCTTGAGTCGCAGCGAGCCCGGCGGTGCCCGGGTAGCGGAGATCGCCATGCATATCGAACATGAAGTCAAGCTTGACTATAAGGACGTGCTGATCCGGCCGAAGCGGTCGACGCTGACCTCGCGCTCAGATGTGGACATCTCGCGTGAGTATCTGTTTCGCCACGCCAAGGTGAACTACCACGGCATTCCAATCATCGCCGCCAACATGGACTCGACGGGCACGTTCGAGATGGCGCGCGCGCTCGACGCCTTTGGACTGTCAACCGCCTTGCACAAGCACTACGACGATGCACAGTACGTCGAGTTCTTCCATGGACTTCAACGCAAATCGGCCGCCTACTATTCCATCGGCATTACGCGCTCGGACGAGGAAAAATTCAGGCGCGTGATGAACGCGAGCGTGGGCGATACGCCCGCCGTGCAGTACGTATGCATCGACGTTGCCAACGGCTATCACGAGAACTTCGTCACCTTCGTCGCACGGATCCGGTCCGCCTATCCGCAGTTGGTCATCATGGCCGGCAACGTCGTGACCGGAGAAATGACCGAGGAGTTGATCCTGTCCGGTGCCGACATCGTCAAGGTCGGCATCGGCCCCGGGTCGGTGTGCACAACGCGCAAGATGACGGGTGTCGGTTATCCGCAGCTGTCGGCGGTGATCGAATGCGCTGACGCTGCGCACGGACTGGGCGGGCTCATTTGCGCCGATGGGGGCTGCGCCACGCCAGGGGACGTCGCCAAGGCGTTCGGTGGGGGCGCGGATTTCGTGATGCTGGGCGGGATGTTCGCAGGGCACGACGAATGTGGCGGCGAACTGATCGAGCGCGACGGTCGCAGGATGCAGCGGTTCTACGGCATGGCCAGCCGCGCGGCGATGGAGAAACACGCCGGCGGCGTGGCCGAGTATCGCGCCGCGGAGGGCAAGGAAGTCCTGATTCAGTATCGCGGCCCCGTCGCCAACACCGTGCAGGAAATCCTGGGCGGGGTACGCTCGGCCTGCACCTACGTCGGCGCCCGCCGACTGAAGGAACTATCCAAGCGGACAACGTTCGTTCGGGTCACACAGCAGGTCAACGAGATATTCAGCAACAACTGAATTGAAATGGGGGCGCAGCGCGCCCCCGAATTTTCATTCGCCGTTGATCAGCGCAAGCCGTCGATGTAGTCGGCGACCGCCTTTATCTCGGCATCAGACATGCGCGCAGCGATCTGGGCCATCGGCGCATTGTTGCGTCGGACCCCGTCTCGAAAAGCCTTGAGCTGACCTTCCGTGTACTCGGCGTGCTGCCCGCCGATTCGCGGATACTGGATCGGGATGCCGGCACCAGTCGGACTATGACAACCGGCACATGCGGGAATCGCCTTCTCTGTGATGCCGGTGCGATAGATGCGCTGACCCGTCTGAAGGGTCTCCTTGTTGCGCGCCGCGCCCGGCTTTGCCTTTTGGGCCGCGAAGTACGCGGACACGTTGCGCTTGTCTTGATCTGAAAGCTGACTTGCGAAGCCCGCCATGATGCTGCTGACGCGCGCCGCCTTGTCGTCCGCCGGCTTGGTGAAGTCCACCAGTTGTCGATAGAGATACGCGGCATGCTGGCCGGCGAGCTTCGGATTCGCGCTGATGGTCGAGTTACCGTCCGCCGCGTGGCACGCGGAACACACGGCGCTGGCAATCTGCTGCCCCTTGCTGGGATCCGCCTTGGCGCCTGCACCCTTGTCCTGTGCGATCACGGTCGTTGTGACCAGCACGCCAGTGGCCAGCGCAATGCCGACGATCAGGCTGCGGCCAGTTCTTGAATTCATCGAGAAGCTCTCGTCGAAAATGGAATCTTGTTGTGAACCCGAGCGCGAGCTGACCGTCGGGCGTGCCGCGCGAAAACCGTCCAGCGCGACGGCCGCGTATTCTACCGAAGTGCCCGCCTCCACTCGATCGACCCGAACGACCCGGCCGAAGAGCCAGGCCCCTGAATCAGGTCCGGTATTCGAGACGGCACAATTTGCCTTGTCCGTCGCGGAGCTGGGCGAGATCAATGCGGCGCATCTCGCGTTGCTGCCCGAAATCGCCTTTGTGGGCCGGTCCAATTCCGGCAAGTCCAGCGTCATCAACGTACTGACCAATCAGCGCCGGCTTGCATTTGCGAGCAAGACACCTGGGCGCACGCAGCTGCTGAACTTCTTCAGGCTGAGCCAGCGGGGGCCCGATGGCGCGCTCGAACCTTGCGCATATCTGGTCGATCTACCGGGCTATGGCTTCGCCCGCGTGGATGATGCGACCCGCCAACGCTGGGATCAGCTGGTCGGCGGGTACCTGCAGACACGACGCATGCTCGCGGGCGTGGTGCTGGTCATCGACGCACGGCGCGCGCTGATGGCGGCCGATGATGAGCTATTGGCATGGATGGAGGGCCGTACAGACCCGGCGGCGCTTCACCTTCACCTGCTGCTGAACAAGTCCGATCAGTTGAACTCTCGCGAACGCCACCACGTGCAGGCCGCCGCCGAAGCGCGCGCTGAAGAACTTGCAATGCCGACATCCGTTCAGCTTTTTTCGGCTCTGAAACGCACAGGCATCGAGGAGCTGCGCTCGGTGCTGGCACACGTCCTGATGGACGGACCGCGCGTATGATCGGCCCGCCCAAAATCCGAGTCGGCAACTCAGGGCGCAAGTCTTCTCTTCGAAGTCGCCCGCGCAACTGTAATCGGGGGAACGACGGCTCGTCGACGACACCAAGCAGTCCATCATGACGAAAAACACGATCCAGGACTTTCCCGAATGAAGATCCTCGGCCAGTTCCCCGCGGTGCGCATGCGCCGCATGCGGCACGACGATTTCTCGCGTCGATTGATGCGCGAACATCAGCTCACCGTTGATGATCTGATCTATCCGGTGTTCATCCTGGACGGCCACGGCCGACGCGAGTCGGTCGACTCCATGCCCGGTGTCGATCGCCTGTCGATCGACCAGTTGCTGCCGGTCGCCGAAGAAGCACTGCGCCTGGGTATTCCAGTGATGGCGCTGTTTCCGGTCATTGAAGGTGAACTGAAGACAGCCGACGGCCGCGAAGCGACCAACCCGGACGGCTTGGTTCCGCGCGCGGTGCGAGAACTGAAGCAACGCTTCCCGGAACTGGGACTGCTGACCGATGTGGCACTCGACCCCTTCACGACCCATGGCCAGGATGGGTTGATCGACGCAGACGGCTACGTGCTGAACGACGAAACGGTTGCAGTCTTGAAGCAGCAGGCGCTGACACAGGCGCAGGCCGGGGTCGATATCGTGGCGCCGAGCGACATGATGGACGGGCGTATTGGCGCCATTCGCATCGCGCTCGAACAAGCAGGTCACATCCACACGCGGATCATGGCGTACGCGGCCAAATACGCGAGTGCGTTCTATGGTCCGTTCCGCGATGCAGTCGGCTCGAAGGCAAACCTCGGCAAGTCCAACAAGGCCGTCTATCAGATGGACCCGGCCAACAGCGACGAAGCGTTATGGGAGGTCGGTCTCGACCTGGCCGAAGGAGCCGATATGGTGATGGTCAAGCCCGGCATGCCCTACCTGGACATCGTGCGTCGGGTCAAGGACGAGTTCAAGGCGCCGACCTACGTCTACCAGGTCAGCGGCGAGTACGCGATGTTGATGGCGGCCGCGCGCAACGGCTGGCTCGACGAGAAGAAAGTCATCTTCGAATCGCTGCTGGCGTTCAAACGCGCCGGCGCCGATGGGGTGTTGACCTACTTCGCCCTGACGGTTGCGCGCTGGCTGAAGGACAGCCGCTGACCGCGCCGTGGAGCCCATACACGTCCAGGCGGATCAGGCGCTGCGGCTCGATGCGGTGCCGACGGTGCCGTGTGCCAGCGGCTTCTTCTGGATCGACCTGACCCACGACGAATTCAGCGCAGATCCGGAGCGACTGCGGGACACTGCCCTTCAATTGACCGGCACGCGCATTTTCGACCTGCACCTGCAGGACGCCGCCAACCTGCAGCATCCTTCGTTCTTCGACTCGACATCGGACTACGACATGCTGATCTTCCGCAAGCTCACCGCGACCGGTGATCGTTCGGTCTTGCCGCTCACCGATCTGGACGAGTATCCGCAGCTGGCGCGCCGCGGCCAGCGGCTGCAGGAGATCGTCACGAGACCAGTGACGTTCTTTCTCTTCGAGCGGCTGCTGATCACCGTGCGCAATGCGCAGTCACGCACGATCGACCAGGTTCGAACGCGCCTGCTCGAGTTCAAGTCGCGCCCCAGTCTGAAAGCGTCGCTGGCCAGCAACGAGGCGCCGATGACACGCCTGCCGCAGCGGCCCGAAGAGTTGTTGCTGCGGCTGCTCAACGGCATGGTCGATCGCTATCTCGACCTGCGCCAGCCGCTCACCGACCGGCTCGATCGCTGGCAACGCGAACTGCTCGACCCGCGGCGGCCGTTTTCCGACTGGAGCGCGCTGCTTGATGCGCGCATCGAGATCCGCCGCCTCGAAAACCTGTGTGAGGAGCAGCACGATGCGCTGCAGGAGATGCGCGACAGCTATCTCGAGGCCACGCCGGAAGCACAACAAAGCGACGGCTACCTGGTACGCGTCGCCGACGTGATCGAGCACGTGCACCGCGTGCTGAACCATGCCCACCGCCTCGAAGGGTCGATCGAGACAGCGGTGCAGCTTCACTTTTCCGCCACTGCACATCGAACCAACCAGGTCGTGCGCACACTGACAGTGATCACCGCCGTATTTGCACCGTTGACGCTGATCACCGGCATCTTCGGCATGAATTTCGAACACATGCCGCTGCTGAAGGAGCATGACGGCTTCTGGGTAACCATGTTCGGTATGGCGGCACTGGCACTGATCCTGCTCACGTACTTTGCCGTCAACCGGGTGCTGAGTGACGAGCCGCTGCGCGTACGGAGTTGGTGGCGGCGGCTGTCACGGCGTGACACCCGCCGCCAAAGCGACTCGATTTCGGCGCCATGAACACGGCAGCGCGACCACCGCGGCGCACGCTGCTGGCGAGCCTCGCCGCAATCCTGGCGTTTGGCGGGCGCGTACAGGCGCAGGCCGTCCTCCAGCCATGGCCTGGTTCGCCGGTCGCGCCGCCGCTTGAACTGCGCACACTCGACGGCCAGCCCTTCAAGCTTGCCGATCTGCGCGGCAAGGTGGTGCTGATCAACTTCTGGGCCACGTGGTGCGAGCCGTGCATCGAAGAGATGCCGTCGCTGCAGCGACTGCGAAACCAGCTCGACGCTGCCCCGTTCGAAGTGATCGCCGTCAACTACCAGGAAGGCGAGCCACGCATCCGCGCCTTTCTGGAAAAGGTGCCGATTGGCTTTCCAATCGTTCGCGACACGGATGGCGCCGTTGCGAGCGCATGGAAGGCGCGCATATTCCCTACTACGTTTGTGGTCGATTCCGATCAGCGAATCCGCTACACACTGGTCGGCAGTCTCGACTGGGGCGCGCCGGAGATCGAACACCGCATACGCGCGCTACTACCGCCGTATCGTCGCCGCGTATATTTTTGAGCGTCGATCGCCGATCCATCGGATTGCTTGTCCGATAGGGTCAGCTCTCGCAATTCCAAGAAGGAGTCTTCATGACATTGCTCAAACGCATGACCTCACGTTCGAGTCGCTCGCTCGCTCGCATGAGCCAGGCGGCGTGCGTTGCCGCACCACCACCGCGACTCGACACCACGCCCCGCTGAGTATCTGCATTCAAGGAGACCACATGCATCGCCGCACGTTGCTCAAGGCCTTTCCGGCAGCCGGCTTAGCCGCCTCACTTCCGTATCTCGCCCGTGCCCAGTCGGCCACGCCTGCGCTACCAACCGGCTGGCGCACCTTCGAAGTCACATCCCGCATTGAAGTCGCAAAGCCCGCAGGCCAGGCGCGCGTATGGATGCCACTGCCGCTGGCACTGGACACCGACTATTTCCGCACGCTGGCCAATCGCTGGAGCGGCAACGCCGAGCAGGTTGAGATGGTGATCGACCCGACCTACCGAGCGGCGATGGCTTCGGCCCAATTCAAACCCGGAGAATCTGCACCGGTGCTGGAAGTTGTCAGCCGCTTTGCGGTGCGTGAACGCAATGTCGAATTGAGATCCGGCGCCGGAATGCAGGCCACACGCGAGGAACTCGCGCTGGCGCTGAAGGCGACCGAGTTGATTCCGACTGACGGCATCGTCAGGAAAACTGCGGAGGAGGCTACCAAGGGCGCGCGCACAGACGTGGCAAAGGCGCGCGCGATCTACGACTGGGTGGTCGAGAACACCTTCCGTGATCCGAAAACGCGCGGCTGCGGCGTGGGCGATATCAAGGCGATGCTGGAGAACGGCGTGATGGGTGGCAAGTGCGCCGATCTGAATGCGCTGTTTGTCGGCCTGTGCCGCGCCGCCGGCGTTCCGGCACGCGACGTGTACGGCGTGCGCGTGGTCGAATCGCCGCGCGGCTACAAAAGCATGGGGCGGCTGGGCGATATCACCAAGGCACAACATTGCCGCGCTGAGTTCTACGCGCAAGAAATCGGCTGGGTGCCGGTCGATCCGGGCGACGTGCGCAAGGTAGTGCTGGAAGAGAAACCCAACCTGACGCTGAACGACGACGTGGTCAAGGTGATGCGCTCGTTCCTGTTCGGCAATTGGGAGGGCAACTGGCTGGCGTACAACTACGCGCACGATGTCAGGCTTCCAGGCGCGAAGGGCGCGCCGGTCCCTTTTCTGATGTATCCACAAGGCGAAACGGCGGAAGGTCGCCTCGACGCACTCGACCCCGACAACTTCAAGTACAAGCTGACCTCGCGCGAAGTGACGGCATAGCGCGCGCGGAATGATGGCCACCCGGCGCGCATCGTCGGCGCGGGGCGGTTCTTGCTTTTGGGTCAGCGATCGCGGCGCACGCTGCGTAGCGCTCGCCCCTCCTTCTTGGTCGGCCGTCCCTTGATCGTTGCTGCGGGTTCGGCCCCGTAGCGGCGGCGCTCGGCCTGGCGTTCACGCCGCTCGATGCTGGCGGGAGTCTCTTCATACAGCCGCCGCGCGAGCGGCGCTGGGCTGCGCACTTCCGACAGCGAGCGCACGACAATCTCGATCCGCACGGAGCCAAGCAGGATTTCGATGCGCTCGCCCGGCCGGACCTCGCGCGCGGGCTTGACGCGTTCACCCTCAACGCGCACGCGCCCGAGATCGATTTCCCGTGTGGCAAGCGAACGCGTCTTGAAGAAGCGTGCCGCCCACAGCCACTTGTCGATGCGGACGCGATCGTCACTCATCAAGCGCAGGACTACGCCACCATGGGCGGCTGTGTCTCGTCGTCGACCCAGCGCAGATAGGGCGCAAACCCGGCCACCACGGGTGCGGCGATGATCTCCGGCGTCGTGTAAGGGTGCAGCTGGCGAATCGTTTCCTCAACCGCCGGATAACGCTCGCGGGTGCACTTGATCAACAGCGGAATCTCGGTTGCCTCTTCGATCTCGCCCTGCCAGCGGAAGATCGATGCCACCGGCGCCAACATGTTGACACAGGCCGCGTAGCGGTTCTCGACCAGGGCGCGCGCGATGCGAGCCGCGCTGGCCTCATCCGGGCAGTTGGTCAAGACGATGAGAACTTCTTTCATGTGAGCAGCCTCCGGCGCGTCAGCACCAGTGCGACGTAATAGCAGACGACGAGATATGAGCTCAGCAATGCAAACTCCCGGATGAAGTGCTCGGGGAAACGGCCAAGCGCGAGCGGGCGCATGATGTCCACCGCCGCGGTGAGGGGCAGCCACTGCGCAATCACGCGCAGCCAGTCAGGCACCTGTGACCGCGGGAAGAACACGCCGGACACGAACACCATCGGCGTCACCACGACCACGAAGTAGTTGGACAGCGCGTCGTAGCCCTTCGCCAGCGCGGTGACGATCAGTGCCATCGACGAAAATGTCAGCGCGGTGAAAAACGCCACTGGCAGCACAAGCAGCGACAGCGGTGCGCGCGTGATGTCGAGGCCCCAGATCACGAGCAGGATCGCCACGCCGGTGATGGTCGCCTTGGTGGCGGCCCAGGCGAGTTCACCGGCCAGGATGTCGTCGATCGAGGTCGGTGTGTTCAGAATGCCGGCCCAGGTCTTCTGCGTGTCCATGCGGCCGAACGCGCCCCACAGCGATTCGAACTTGGCCGAGTACATCACGCTCATGCAGATCGATCCGCTGGCGAGGAACTGCAGATAGCTCACGCCCTCGACCTGCGGCAGCAGGCTGCCCAGGCCGTAGCCAAACGCGACCAGCGTGATCAGTGGCTCGACGATGTTCGACAGGATCCGTTCGGTCATGTACTTGCGCCACACGAGAAAGTTACGGCGCCAGACTGGCAGGAAACGCGACGAAGGTCGTGGCGCCGCCCAGTGCGTACGCATCGCGCGCGGCGGCTCATCAAGCGAGGCGTTTCTCTGGCTGACCGTACTCACTGGATCGCTTTATCGCTGCGCGCCGTGGATCCGCGCTTTGGACAGCTCGGTGCGCTCATGCCTCGTCCCTCATCTCGCGCCCGGTAAGCTTCAGAAACAGGTCCTCGAGATTCGCGGGGCGATGCAGATAACGGAGCCCCGCGCGACTTTCGAGATCGCGCAGCAGGGGCGCTGCATCGGTTGCGTAGCAAAACGCGGTTTCGCCACTGATTTCCAGGCGGCCCGAGTGATGCGCGCCAATGCTGCGGGCCCAGTCGATGGCAGCATCGCCGTAGACCTCAACCACGTGCGGCTCAATGTGTTCAGGAATCAGATCGCGCGGGGCACCTTCGGCGATCTTGCGGCCGTGATCGATCACGGCGAGGCGTCCAGCGAGGCGTTCGGCTTCGTCCATGAAGTGCGTGATCAGCAGGATCGTCTTGCCGCGTGCGAGCAGTCGCTTCAGCCGTTCCCAGATCAAGTGGCGCGCCTGCGGATCCAGCCCGGTGGTTGGTTCGTCCATGAAGATGAAATCGGGATCGTTGACGAGCGCGCGTGCCAATGTCAGTCGTCGCTTCATGCCGCCCGACAACTCGCCAATCCGCGCATCCTTCTTGTGCGCCAGGCTCGCGAATTCGAGCAGCGCGGGAATGTGCGCATGGATCGCCTCGTCACGCAGTCCGA
>Ga0209683_10000065_pt1 | contig 36757 bp, 35 predicted proteins | sample DOMMetBare2Fresh_FD_187474 | JGI IMG/M metagenome (GOLD analysis project Ga0209683, IMG submission 187474) | Wetland sediment microbial communities from St. Louis River estuary, USA, under dissolved organic matter induced mercury methylation -... | ecosystem: Environmental > Aquatic >... | reverse complement strand
AGAGGGCGAGATGGTTGATTATGGCGTAAAGCTCGACATAATTGACAAAAGTGGCGCTTGGTTTAGTTACAATGAGACAAAACTGGGTCAAGGTAGAGAGAATGTGAAAGCATTTTTGAAAGAAAATAAAGAGTTAGCGTTAGAAATTGAAGATAAAATAAAACAAGCAATCGGCGGCAATGCGATGGTTATGGCATGTGGCGCTGATGATATAAAGGACGATGAATGATTTATATTGAAGATATTGCAGCGGACGAAGTATTAGATAGTCGCGGCAATCCAACTGTACGTGCAAAAGTAACCCTCAGTGATGGCACAGTAGCAAGTGCAATTGTTCCAAGTGGTGCAAGTACAGGAAAACGTGAAGCGTTAGAATTAAGAGATGCAGATAGTCGCTATATGGGAAAAGGTGTTCTTAAAGCATGTGAAAATGTTAACACAGAAATTTCCGATGAGTTGATTGGACTTAATCCTTTCAACCAAGCAGCTATTGATGAAGCGATGAAAAAATTAGATGGTACCGAAAACTATGGTCGTTTAGGCGCAAATGCAGTCCTTGGTGTTTCTATGGCGGTAGCTCGTGCAGCAGCTCTTAGTTTAGGGGTTCCTTTATATCGTTACTTGGGTGGTTCTAATGCAATGACACTCCCAACACCAATGTTCAATATTATCAATGGTGGAAGCCATGCAAATAACAGTGTCGACTTTCAAGAATATATGATTATGCCTCTTAACTTTGAAAATTTTGATGAAGCGCTACGTTCATGTGTTGAAGTTTATCATCAGCTGAAAAAAATCATCGCTGGTATGGGTGAGAGTACAGCACTTGGTGATGAAGGTGGTTTTGCTCCAAATCTCAAAGACAATGAAGAACCAATTAAAGTTATCATGCAAGCAATTGAGAAAGCAGGTTACAAACCAGGTGTTGATATTGCCATTGCTCTTGATGTTGCAAGTAGTGAGCTTGTATGTGAGGGCGGTTATAAACTCGAATCTGAAGGTAGAACACTAAGCAGTGCAGAGCTTGTTGCATACTATGAGAATCTTTGCGCAAAATATCCTATCGTTTCTATTGAAGATGGTTTAAGTGAAGATGATTGGGATGGTTGGAAACTGCTAACTGAAAAATTAGGTGGCAAAGTGCAGCTTGTTGGTGATGATCTTTTTGTTACCAATAAGAAAATTTTGGCAGAAGGTATCGCAAAAGGTATTGGTAATGCCATTTTAATTAAGCCAAACCAAATTGGTACAGTGACAGAAACGATGCAAACAGTTCGTCTTGCACAACGCAATAACTATAAATGTGTTATGAGTCACAGAAGCGGTGAAAGTGAAGATGCATTTATTGCTGATTTTGCTGTAGCGCTCAATACTGGTGAAATCAAAACAGGTGCCACTGCAAGAGGTGAAAGAACTGCAAAATACAATCGCTTACTCGAAATCGATAAAGAGCTTGAGTTTGGTGAGTACATAGGAAAACAACTCTTTACTAAATGAGTGACGTTTTAGACGAATTTGACGATGAAGCAGAAGAGAGTGGACGATCCGCTCTCTTTTACCTTAAAATTTTATCGTTAGTAGCTTTAGTGGTTGGATTTGGTTTGTATATAGGAGATGTTTTATTTGGAAAAAGCTCACTCGACGTGCTTTTAAATCTTCAAGCCGATAAAGATACTTTAACTGCAAAAATCAAAAGTCTTAAAGACGAGAATGCTGTACTACAAAAAGAGTATTTTGAATTACGACAATTGGACCCCGATCGATAATTAAGGAGAGCAGATGCAGAAGATTCTTTGGCTTTTTCTATCTCTTGCAGTGATACTAGAAGCGAGAGAAAATCCTTTTGAGACAGGCATGTCTCCTCAAACTGTTGGCCAAACGACACAAATTAAAGATGAACGTACTGATTTTACAAATACGACTATAACTCTTCCTAGCAGTGCACGTATTTTAAAAAGTGCTTCTGTGACTTTTCAAAATTTAGATGGTTCTATTAGTGAAGAAATTGTAGCAATTGAACAGAATGTTGACTGGCATTTACCCCTTGTTTTAAGTAGTCAAAAATCACAAAATACTACTGTTACACCAACTGTAGCTTCGGAAACAAAAAAAGTTGTTGAAAAAAAAGCACCTCCTGCTCCAATAATCAAAGAAGAAGACGAAAAACCTGTTGTTACTAAAAACAGTATGAAAAGCGATGCTGATAGTACTTTTAAATTAACAGAGGACCTCTCATTCTTTATCAATCAAAATGAAATTACAATTTTTACAAAAGATATTAAACTGCGAGATTTTCTCATTGCTGATCCTTATAAAGTTGTTGTTGATTTTAGAAAAGCAAGTTCCTATGGGACAAAAACACTTGAATTTAAAAAAGCACCTTTTGTTTCTGCAACATTAGGAAATCATGATGGATTTTATCGTATAGCAATTTTACTTGATGGGCATTATCGATATGATATACAAGCTTTTAATGGTGGATATATCGTTAAACTGAAGTAGTAGAGAAGGTCACATGTAAGGAAAAACCTTACATGTAAATTGTTTTATATATCGTATTTTGGTGTTCGCTCTAATGGTCCAAGATAGTGTTGGCGAGGGCGAGCAATCTTCATATCAGGTTGTTCTTTAAGCTCAATCCATTGAGCAATCCAACCTGGTGTTCTACCAATCACGAAAATAACCGCAAACATCTCTTTTGGAATTTTCAACGCTTGAAGAATAAGTCCTGAATAGAAATCGATATTTGGATAGAGTTTACGTTTGATAAAGTACTCATCATTGAGTGCAATCTCTTCAATGCGATGTGCTACAGCCATAAGTTCAGTATCGATAGAAAGCTCAGTTACAAGCTGTTTTTGAAGGTTTTTCAAAATGGTTGCACGTGGATCAAAGTTTTTATACACTCTGTGACCAAATCCCATCAATCTAAATGGATCATTTGGATCTTTTGCTTTTGCAATGTATTTATCAACATTATCAACACTTCCAATAAGTTCCAATTGACGAATCACTGACTCATTTGCACCACCATGTGCTCTACCCCAAAGTGCGCCAATACCAGCAGAAATAGCTGCATAAGGGTGCGCGTGTGTAGAAGCAACTACGCGAACAGCTGTTGTAGAAGCATTTTGTTCATGGTCCGCATGAAGAGTAAAGATGGTATCGAGAGCTTTAACTTCAATAGGCTTGAGGTCAATATGGTGATGAGGATAGCCTCTAATCATATATAAGAAATTCTCTGTAAAGCCTTTATCTAAATCAGGATAGATGATAGGTAAACCTTGTGAATAACGGTATGAGAAAGCAGCAATAGTAGGGATCTTCGCAACAATGCGGTGTGCCATCTCTTTAGCTTCTTCAGGAGAGTCCATATCAAGGTGATCGAAATAAAATGCAGAAAGTGCTGAAACAGCAGCAGATAAAATCGCCATTGGATGAGCATTATCTGGGAAAGCATCAAAAAGTTTTCTCATACTCTCATGAATAAATGAACGCTTTTTGAGTTCGAGTAAAAAGTTTTTATACTCTTCTTTCGTTGGAAGTTCTTTATGTAAAAGTAAAAAAGCAGTATCTAGGAATGATTTTTTGGTTGCTAAATAAGCTATGTCATAACCACGGTACATCAATTTACCGATATCACCATCAATATACGTGATACGTGATCTACAACTTGCCGTAGACGTAAAGCCTCTATCTAATGTAAACATTCCTGTATTGCCATAAAATGTTGAAATATCTACGACATCAGGTCCTAATGTTGATTTGAGGATCGGAAACTCATATTCTTTGCCCGTACGATTGTCAATCAGGGTAACAGACTCTTTACTCATACGCATCCTTTATTAAATAATAAAATATTATATCAAATTTTGTTTTGCACGCTTAATAAATTGTAAGCATTATTATATTAGAGAGAAGAATATTAAAAAAGTTAGTTTGAAACTTTTAGGTAGGGCGTAGCAGTAAATCTGCTACGCATGACAGGTTGTGGCGATCTCATAGCCCAGACGTTCAATCATTTTCAGATCGCTCTCTGGGAGTTTTCCTTTTGTTGTAAGGTAGTCACCAATGACGATAGCATCAGCACCTGCAGCGAAAATATCACAATCATCGCTTTTAAACGTTGTTTCCCTTCCACCTGCGACCATAAGGCGTGTATTTGGCAACGCTTCTCTTACTTCAGTAATAATTGCCAATGCTTCTTCTTCACTTAAAGGTGTAGCTTTGATAGGTAATGCTGGATTTTGAATGAAAAAATTAAGAGGCATGGTATCTGGAGAGAGGGATTTGACACTTTGTATAAAAGACGTTCGCTCTTCTTTGCTTTCACCCAAACCAAAAATACCACCACTACACAAGGAAAGTCCTGCTTCCTTAGCATTTAAACAGGTTTGGTAACGGCTCTCCCATGAATGGGTTGTACAAATTTTGTCATAAAAGTTTTGGGAACTTTCTAGATTATGATTGTATGAGTTAATTCCTGCATCTTTGAGGGTTTTGAGTTGTTCGACACTTGCGATACCATTACACGCAATCAAATTAAGATCAGGAAGTTCCGCTTTAATAGCACGCGCTGCTTCGCAAACAAAGGCGAGTTTTTTATCATCTAGTCCAAGACCAGAGGTGACAAGACAGAAACCAATAGCACCATTGTTAGAAGCATTTTTAGCCTCGAAAACGATTTGATCAACAGGTTTGTATTTATAACGTTCAATATCCGCGTGATGACGAGCACTTTGCGTACAAAATCCACAATCTTCAGCACAGCTTCCGCTAGAAATATTTGAAATGGCACATAAAAAAATTGATTTTTTCATTGTTTAGTATTCCTTATTATCAGTGTAATCTAGAAGAGAGAAATTAAGAGGAGCTTTTAGGCTTCCTCTTTGTGTTTGCACTTAATGCATTCATAGATCTCTTTTTTACGAAGTTCACGTTTTGACATAATATAGTTACATTCTGGACATTTTTTATCGGTTGGTTCATGATTGGAAATAAACTTACATTTAGGGTAGTTTCCACAACCAAAGAACTTTCCTCTGCGAGAGCTGCGTTCAATAATAGCGCCACCACACTCAGGGCATGGAACCGCGAGTGTAATTTTTTCTTTAGGCGTAGCAGTCGTTATTTTTTTAAGATTTTGGGTGTATTTACACGTAGGGTAGGTACTACATGCGATAAATTCACCAAAACGTCCTTTTCGACGTACGAGTTCTTTGCCACACTCAGGACACATCTCCCCAGTGAATACAACAACTTTTTGACTCTCAATATTTGTTTTTCCTTCACTCACTTGCTTTTCAAATGGCTCATAAAAATTCCATAATGTTGTTTGCCAATCTTCTTTGTCTTCAGCGATTAAGTCGAGTGTTTCTTCCATTGTAGATGTGAAAGAAGAATCGACAATTTGAGGAAAGTGTTTTTCTAAGAGTTCAGTCACGCTAAAAGCAATTTCTGTTGGAACGAGTTGTTTTTTTTCAATGGTAATGTAATCACGAGCTGTTAAAACAGATATGGTTGGTGCATATGTTGAAGGGCGACCAATACCTAAACTTTCTAATTTTTTAATCAAACTTGCTTCAGAGTAACGTGAAGGAGGCTCTGTAAAATGTTGGTTTGCATCGATTTTAGAAAGTTTCACTTCTTGTCTCAATGCAAGATCGGGTAAAAGTTTATCTTTGTCATTATCTCCATAGACTTTATAGAAACCATCAAAAAGCAGTTTTCGGCCACTTGCTTTAAACTTGCCACTATCGCTTTCAAATACCAATGTTTGAGATTCAAAGCGTGCATTATTCATTTGAGAAGCAAGAAAGCGGTTATAAATCAGAGCATAGAGTTTAAGTTCATCGGGTTTCAAAAATTCTTTAGCAATCGCAGGTGTAAACTCTAAAATTGTAGGGCGAATCGCTTCGTGTGCCTCTTGAGCACCTTTTGATTTATTGGTATAAAAACGTGGTTTTTCAGGAAGATATGCAGCACCATACTCTTTTTTAATCTGTTCACGTGCCGCATCAATTGCTTCTTTAGAGATATTGAGGGAATCTGTTCTCATATAGGTAATGACACCCATAACACCTAAATGTGTTTTTACACCTTCATAAAGCGTTTGTGCGATCATCATCGTTTTTTTAGGAGAGTATCCAAGCGCACTTGAAGCACTTTGCTGCAGTGTTGATGTCATAAAAGAAGGGGAAGGAGAACTTTCACGTTCTTTTTTCTCTAAAAGAGCTACTTTAAATGCTTCTTTGAGTAGTTTTTCTTTAATAGCATGAGCACGATCACCATTTGTAATGGTCATTTTCTCGATTTTTTCATTCTCAAATTCCACCAAAGAGGCTTCAATTGTTTTATTAAACAGTGCATCAATGCTCCAAAACTCTTCTTCTTTAAAAGCTCTGATCTCTTTTTCGCGATCAACGACGATTTTAAGTGTCGAAGACTGGACACGACCAGCACTGAGCCCTTTTTGAATTTTGGAAGAGAGTAGGGGTGAGAGTTTATAACCCACTATCCGGTCAAGTAAGCGACGTGCTTGTTGCGCATTGATACTGCTTTCATCTAAAACTCTAGGGTTCTCTAATGCATGTGTAATAGCATTTTTCGTAATTTCATGAAAAACAATACGCGGCAATGCCTTAGGGTCTTTCCCAATAGCAGTTGCGATATGATATCCAATCGCTTCACCTTCGCGGTCCTCATCGGTCGCGATATAGACTTGATCTGCCTCTTTGGCTAAATCTTTAATCTCTTTGACAACACTGGCATGGTCTTTAGGGATACGGTACTCTGGAATAAAGGTTTGGTTATCAATTTTGATGCCAAAACTGCTTTTTGGAAGATCACGAATATGTCCCTTAGATGCGACAACGGTATAGTTTTTACCCAAAAAATTCTTAATTGTTTTTGCTTTTGTGGGAGATTCCACAATAATGAGATTTTTCACTGCTTTTCCATTTTATATGTAAACATTTTTGTGTATTCTATCTAAAAAAAAATCTTTTTAAAAATTGTTGTTCGTATTAAAGTTTTTTTACAAGACTCCGATCTTGTTTTCATCAAAGGCAAGGATGCCTGCGAAATACAAAAGATAAAAGGATTTATCATGGGTTTCCGTATTAACACAAACGTTGCGTCACTTACTGCACAAACAAGTGCAGCGGTCAACAACAGAAACTTGGACAATTCACTTTCTAAATTGTCCTCAGGTCTTCGTATCAACAAAGCGGCAGATGATGCTTCTGGTCTTGCTATTGCGAACTCTCTTCGTGCGCAAGCAAGTTCATTAGGTCAAGCTATCAACAACGGTAATGATGCGATCGGTTTGATCCAGACTGCCGACGGTGCGCTTAGCGAGTACTCAAATATTCTTGATACTATCAAGACTAAATCTGTACAAGCAGCATCTGATGGTCAAAATGCAGCATCTCGTTTAGCGATTCAAAAAGACATTAACCGTCTTCTTGAGAACTTGAACAATATTGCAAAAACAACATCGTTCAACGGCCAAAAACTTCTTTCTGGTACATTTACCAATAAAGAGTTCCAAGTTGGTGCAAACGCGAATGAGACAATTAAAGCTTCAATCTCTTCTGCTGAGACAAGCCAAATTGGTCAAACAAGCCGTGCTAAGTTAAGTGTTGCTCAGCTTGGAGAAAACCAATTAACGCTTAAAAGTGCTGTTAGTGGTACTTCAATCCAACTAGAATCTGTTAATTTACAAATGAACAATGATCCAGCAAATGGTATGGGTGCATTGGCAGATATTATTAACAAACATAGTGCTGAGACAGGTATTACTGCAAAAGCTGTCGTAAGTTCTACAACAGCTGCTATTACTGCAGGTACTACAGGAAGCGATTTCGCAATTAATGGCGTTAACATTGGTGCTATCAATGTTTCATCAAACGATAGCCAAGGTACATTGTTAACTGCGATTAACAACAAATCAACAGAGACAGGTGTTACTGCAACTAAAACTGCTGATGGTAAACTTACATTGACATCATCTGATGGTCGTGCAATTAGTGTTACTGGAGATCTTTCTGGTGTTACATCAAGTACAGCAGATAGCCTAAGTACTATTGGTCACCTAGAAGTTGTTCAAGCAGGTTCTTCTACATTCCAAATCACAGGTTCTCCAATGGGAACAGCTGTTGGTGAGGATATGACATTAACAGGTACTATGACATCTGTTCAAGATTCAAAAATTGAAATCGGAAGTACAATTATTTCTGATAGCGTACTTGCTGCTGGAACAAAACTTGGTATGGCAATTACAGCAACAGTTGCAATGGAATCATTCTCTTCTACACAAGATGGTACATTAGCAGTTGGTTCAGTTATTGGTTCAGGTGCAAAACTTGAGCATGGAACAGTTCTTGGTGCAAATATTACAACAAGAACAACAACAACTTTAACAGCTGATATGCTTGTTAAAGCAGGTTCAACTCTTGGTATCGGAACTGTATTTGATGCAGGTACAGTATTGCAACAAGATATCACTGTTGCAAATGTTAACTATAAAGCAGGTACAACATTAGTTACTGACTTGACATTAACATCATCAATTACATTGTCAAAAGATATGACAATTACAATTGATAAACAAAACCAAAATGCAGCAATTGGTGCTTCAAGTAACTTACTTGTAGGTTCAGTTTTAGGTGAAGACTTAGTAACAACAGGTTCTGCAACAGTTTCAACTGAAATGGTTGTTAAAGCAGGTACATCTCTTGTTTCTGGTTCAACTATCGCTGCAGGTAGTGTTATGGGTGATAAAATCACTACATCTGGTGATAGAACAACTACAGATGTAACTGAACTAAAAGTAGGATCAGCTCTTGGTAGTGGTTCAATTCTTAAAGAAAACTCAACTATCGGTGGTGAAATTCAATTACGTGCAGCTGTTACTCTTAACCAAGATACAGTTATCAAAGCAGGTTCAACACTTACTACAGGTACTGTACTTAAAGCAGGCACTGTAATTAACCAAGACCTAACAGATGCTCAAGTAGGTGGTGGTACTGGTTCAGGACTTAAAGCAGGTACTGTTTTAGGTACAGATATCACAACTACAGATACTATCTATGTTTCTAAAGATTTCAACATGATCAAAGGAACATCAGGTACAAATGCTTCACTTGCAGCTGGTTCAAAATTGGCAGCTAATGGTGGTGATGCGAACAGCGTTTCATTAGGTGAAACTGAGTTCTCAAATCTTTCAAAAATCGACGTTACAACACTTGAAGGTGCTATGAAAGCTATTGATACAGTTAGTGCTGCGATGACAAACCTTGACACAATTCGTTCAGACTTGGGTTCTGTTCAAAATCAAATCACTTCAACTATCAATAACATCTCTGTAACTCAAGTAAACGTTAAGAGTGCTGAGTCTGGTATTCGTGATGTTGACTTTGCTGCAGAATCAGCGAACTTCTCTAAATTTAACATTCTTGCTCAGTCAGGAAGTTATGCAATGAGTCAAGCTAACTCTGTACAACAAAACGTACTTAAACTACTTCAGTAGTTTAAATAGAGTAGCGTAAGCTATGAGTACGTTTCTTTGAAAACGTACTCAAATTGTTACAATAGTGACAATGTCTAAGGCTGCTTGACAGCCTTAGATTACTCAAAGCCCGAGTCATATTTTTATGGCTTGGGCTTTTTTTATTACACTAGATAGCTTTCTAGCTTTGAAATATAAAGCCTTGACATTTTTAATAGTTGTGCAATTAAAATCGTATTGATGTTTACAACATGTTTATTAGGGTTTGATAACTCTTTGGTATTAAAGAGATCAAAAATATAACTGGTGATGATAGAAAAGTATTCATAGTAGACTTGAGCAAGATCAGAGTGCGTTTTGTATTCCATATCGCTTAAATTCCATGAAAATTGTGTTAACGATACTAAATAAGCTTCTGCGTTTACAAATTTCTTTTTCTGAAACTGCTTGATAGCTTTTTCGAGTTTTTTGGCTTCTTGTACTTGGTATTTTATTTGTGCTTTATCTTCTGCTCGAAACTCTTTAGAACCAATTTCACAGAAAAAATTTGAAAGATCTTTTTGTAAACTTTCTCTTTCTAATGGAGCAAATAGTTCCCAATTATAATCGCCAAAGCGTAAAGGTTCACATCCTTCTAAATAAGCGCCATTACCTAAGTTGTAAATACGATGATGATCGTTTTTAAGCATACTCGTAAAAATAGCTGCTTGTTCAATAGAAATTTTATATGCAGAGATGGTAGGAATTTGAGCTATAAAATTTCCTTTCACATAGGTAATAGATTCATTTGGGTTCAATGAAGCACTATGCTCATTATGTTGGGCAGTGACTTGGAATGGATGATAGTCCCCATGGGTCTGAAAAGTTTCAGGATCAAGTGCTAAGTCAACTCCCAATAAAAAAATATCTTTTCCACCAAAAATCATTGAGAGTCCATACGTATATTCACCTACGCTAGGTGCTGAAAAACGCCCGAATCCTTTTTTATATAAGGTTCCTTGCTCGATGAAATGAATACGATTTGGGTCAAATCTTTTGACAGTTGCCTCATCAACATTGGATGCCAGTAAAATCATCGCGTCTTTAAAGTAGTTTTCTTCTAGTCCTTCAAATAGGAGAGCGGTGTTTTCACCTGGATCAATATGGATAATGACATTAGGTGTAATGCCATTACGTTGTAGAAGGCGACATGTAGAAAGTGCTGAGACGACAATAAAACGCTCATGATTCTTTTTTACCCATTCTATATTTTTGGATGTCGAAGGTCCCGAAAAAAGAAGTAAAACAGGTTTCTGTGTAAAAATGGTGTCTTGTTGAAGCTTGCTGACATTTAAGAACGAGTAGCCTTGTGCAAGGTAACGAGGAGAGGTAATAAAACGAAATAGCATGGCACTGTAGCCATAATTGATATAACTTTGCGATAGAACATGGGTTTGGAGTTGTTGTAAATCTTGTTGATAGTCAAGTGTAAAAGGAATATGTTTTAGATGTAGATTATAATTATTGCCTTTATTCAAAAATTCTATAAAGGTTATTCTCTCTTCATCTTCTTGCTCTGCAATAGAAAAGAAAAGAAATTTTCCTGATGCAATGGTAGCAAAATCTGTGACAAACAGAGAAAGGCGAAAAGTTTCAAGATTTTTTTCTTTGATAAAAACAACTTGGGGATTTAGCTTTTGAAGAACCCCTTCAAGATGCAATCCAAGGCCAATTCCTAAAAAAATAATTTTGTGAACACGATTCATATAGCTTTGTGGAGGTGCAAATTTTGAGACATAATTGATTAGCTTAATCGTTCCCCATAAAGAGTGGTGAAATGCAAGCTCACTTTTATCTATCTCTTCTGCTTGTTCATCCGTAGCATAAACATACTTTTGTCCTTTAAAAACAGCACCTGTACGTTTTAAATCAATAGCATCAACTACCCTTTTAGCAGCTTCAATACTATTGCTTTTATACAAAAACTCATTGGTTGAGAGCTCACAGACATCAAAATAACCTTCTTCTTTATAGTCTAAAGCATAATGTTCGTTGTAATGCCCCTCTTCAATGAGCTGATTAAGGAGAGAAATTTTTTCAAAAATCGGTTTGTGATTTTCTTCCAAATATTTCATATTTTTTGTAAATGTGTTTAGTGCTTTAGTAGAAATATCGTCCATGATGGTTCCTTATGATAATCTAACGGGATAATGGTGCTGTAACAGTTCTTCTTTTATCATCTGTGGTGTGTATTGGGTAAAATGGAAAATAAAGGCTGCTGCAAGCGCGTCTGCACCATTTTGTAACGCTTCAATACCATGTTCAGGATTACCCATGCCACCATTAATGATAACAGGGATGTGAAGTGCTTTGGTAAAGAGTTTTAAAAGCTCAATGTCATAACCTTGGGTTGTTCCTTCTCTATCGATGGAAGTCAGCAAAATTTCTCCAGCTCCTTGTGCTTCATACTCTTTTGCAAGCTCTAAAGGATCGATATCCAGTAATCCCTCTTTTTTATTAAAGACTCTGTAATTTCCATCCACTTTTTTAATATCGATAGAACAAACAACACATTGTGAGCCAAATATGGTGGCGATCTCTTTAATAAACGCAGGTCGCTTAATGGCTTCAGAGTTGATCGAAACTTTATCTGCCCCAGCTCCTAGAACGGTGTAAACATCTTCAATCGTTTTAATGCCCCCACCAATGGTAAGAGGCATAAAGCATTCATTGGCCATATCGGTGATGATCTCGGTATTGATCGGTTCGTCATTTAAACTTGCATCAATATCCAAAACGATGAGTTCATCGACATTTCGTGCATTGTAAACACGAACGGTTGCCGTAGGATGCCCAATGGTGCGGAAAGAGCCAAATTGAATGCTTTTAACCAACTGCCAATCTTTGAGCAAAACGCAAGGAATAAGACGATGTTTTAGCATAGCGATTCCTTGGTTAAGTTGGCAAAGTTTTTAATGATTTGCAGTCCGTGTGTTTGGCTTTTTTCAGGGTGAAATTGCGTTGCAAAGATATTGTTTTTTTGAATGGCACAAATAAAAGAGTGCCCATAGTCACAGTAGCCTATGGCATAGGTTGAGGGCGCTTTAAAATAGTAAGAGTGTACAAAATAAAAATTACTATGGTCTGGGATATCGTGAAATAAAACACTAGAGTTATGAAAGTTCATCTCGTTCCAACCCACATGAGGAATCTTTAAAGAACTCTCTTCAAAGCGTACCACTTCTGCATTTTCTATCCAGCCCAGTCCTTGGTGCTCTCCAAATTCATAACTTTTTTCAGCGATGAGTTGCATTCCTAAGCAGATACCTAAAAAAGGTTTTTTCTGCTCTAAAACTTCACAATGTAAAAGCTCACTGAGTCCCAAACTATTGAGATTTTTCATCGCATCACCAAAGGCTCCAACACCAGGTAAAACGATGTGTGAAGCTTCTTTGATGAGCGTATGGTCACGAGTAATAGTGGCAGAAAAACCTACTTTCTCAAATGCTTTTTGCACCGAGCGAAGGTTCCCCATACCGTAGTCAATAATGACGATATTAGCGGACAATGTATTCCTCTTTTCGTACCAATGAACCATCTATATCTTTGATAAATTTACCATTGGCATCTCTTTTAAAGATTTTTTTATTGGTAAAAGAGTCAACAATAGCGTCAAATTCTTCGCGTGTAAAACCGGTGTATTTTAAAAATTCATTGATGGCTTTCATCGGTGGAATACCATCGTATTTTGTGACCAACCGTACAGCTTCCTCGCGAGAAATATAGCCTAAACGTACATCTAAACAGGCATTGTCACTTGCTCTACCGAAGCCATATTTGACGTATTTGAGATAGTCATGAACGTGGTTACTGTAACAATCCAGGTTTTCAAAGTTTTCGTATGTGGTTTCAACACGTCTATCAGCAACACTGAAACCATGTTTGCGTGATGTTTCTAAGATTTTGCGCAAATCCCATTTGATGTAGTAACCCAAAAAGAGCCCTGTAACGCCCACTCTTTGGATGTCCTCATCTTCTGGGTAAAAGTAGAGTGCTAGATCTTTTTCAGTGATACCATCAACTCCTAGCATATCAGATGCTCGGTTTCCTAAAAGTCCACCAAATTCTTCAAGCCATTTGCGATCTAAACAGGCATTGTTTTTACTTGCCGCAGGTCCGCCGTATTCTAACTCGGAATTTTCACCCCAGATAAGAAGTGGGATGTTAAAGTTAACCGCAATATGTGCAGGAGTGGTAAAAATACCTAAATGGTTGGGCCATTCGCAGTCGCCCACGCGTTTAATTGCCTCTTTAATCATCGATTTGTAAACATTGGGGTTACGTTTGATATGAATTAAATCCACACCAAGTTTATTTAAATTGGCAAGATTTTGTCTTCCTACTTCCGTTGGAATGGTTGGTTCAAAACAGACACACAAAGGGTTTAGCCCCATTTCAAGGACACTCACAACTTGAAACGTAGAGTCTTTACCACCACTCACACCGATAATACAGTCATAATATTTATTTTTTTTATTTTTTTTAACAAGATCTAAAAACTCTTGCTTGCGGGCATTCCAATCGATATCAAAATCTTTAGCCTTTTGTGATCGACACGCATCACACACACCATGCTCATCAAAATGCAAATCGGGTTTTGTGTCAGGCATAACACATTTAGTACAAAATCTCATCCTTTTTTCCTTAGAACAAGTTGCATTTTATAACCCATCTTTTGATCATGCAACCATTTTTCATCAAGTCCACCCAAAAATGTTTTGGTGTTGGTACTGCTCCCAAAATAAGGGTCTTCGTAATTGAGGTAATTATTCATAACCCCGATTTCTCCAATAACGGTCTCACAACTCTCTATCTCAAAACCACATTTAAGGGCTAATTTTTCAATGGATTTGTACGAGTACAAATTCACATGCTCGATACCATCGTACATATTGCATTTTTCTCGAAGCATTTTAGCTGCGAGTGAGTCGGCACTAGGAATTTGTAAGAAAACAACGCCGTTTTGCGGTAACAATGCTTTCATCTCATGAAGATACGCCTCTCCATCTTTAAGGTGCTCAAACACATCCCATAAACAGATGGCATCTAAAGATACTTCAAACGTAACTTCTGAGAGAAATTTGTTGTAAATCGTATGACCTTTGGCTGCTGCATAGGATGCTTCTTTTTCATTGAGCTCTACGCCAAATGTTTTCCACCCTGCATTTTTTGCAAGATCTAAAAAGATACCAGCAGAACAGCCAATATCAAGGATGTTCCCCTTTGGAACCACACGTTCGATGGCACGTAGTCCTTTGCTATAAATATTGGTGTAAAAATCTCCATCACTTGCAACAATTTCACTTTGTAAATCATGGTTAGTACGGTAGTATTTCTCTAAATTTTCGTCCTTAAAGACAGGATTGAGATAAACCATGTCGCATTCAGTACATTTTACGTAACGCCCACCGTCTTTGAAAAATAAAAAGTGTTCATGGTTTTCTTTACATGTAGGACACGGTCGCTCTTCTAATAGATCTTCATAAAAAGAGTCTGTTTTTGGATCAAAGTATTGCACACGATTTGCAACATTGGCATTGTGCATTTTAAGGCGTTCTTCGTGTATTTCTTTAGGTGCTCTTGAACTCATACGTGTTTCTCCAATTGCTGTTTTTTTGTGTTAAATTCCTCTTTGAGGATACTGAAACGAATGGTGTCATGGTACGCACCATCTTTATACACTTCATCTCTAAAAATACCTTCTTGCACCATACCTACAGAGAGTGCGAGACGCTGCATGGCAGTGTTGGAGATCATCGTCCCGCAACAGATGCGGTGTAAGTTCATGGTATTAAAACCATGCTCTAACATCAGTAATGTTGCTTCTTTTGAGAGTCCTTTGCCATGGAAGGCTTTATTGCCGATGAGAATAGAAAATTCCGCACTGCGGTGCAAGGAAGAGATGGCTAAAAGGGTGATATTACCGATATGTGTGTTACTTTGTTTGTCAACAATCGCAAGCATAATGCGATCTTTTTGAGAAGGAAGTTGTTCAATGTACTGAATGGCTTGGGCTTTGGTATAGGGGAATACATGATGTTCACTGTATTGGCATACTTCTGCATCATTGAGCCAACTTGGATAATCACCTTGTGCATCTTCAACATTCAAACCACGAAGATAGATGTTTTGACCAATTAAAAAAGGATTATTCACACGTAACCTCCGCCAAAGTTTAGTTTTTTCATTTTACTTTAATTCCTCTTTGTTTTCCCATACTTTCGCAAACGCTCTTACCACATCGTCCATATCTTCCTTGCTCATACCAGGGCGCATGAGTTCATGGGTAAAAAGACGTTCAAAATGGAGTTTTTCACACACAGGGCAATCGCCTTTTTGATAGGTTACGTTAGAGAGATTAAACGGGTATCCTTTGCTTCCAAACGCAATTTTATGGGCAAAAAGCGGTTGGAGATAGATAGGCTTGACATAACCACATCCCATCAACACATCTGAATCATCACGCATGATGGTACGAGGTAGTTCCGCTTTAACTGCTTTGATGAAAACATCTCGGTGAACACCTGCAAGGCTAGCGTCAAACTCTAAAGGATGTACATAAAAAGCGTGTTTGACATGTTCTCTGGTTTTTGTTGTTTTAAGGCATGGAATAGATTTTAGTTGTTCGTTGATATACGCAACATTTTCAAGACGCTCAGCAAGTAGAGCCGGGAGTTTTTTAAGCTGTTCACGAGCGACTGCGCACTCCATCTCTGTCATACGGAAGTTGAACCCTACCATGTTGATAAGCTCACTGGGTGCGTTAAAGCCTTTATTGGCGATGACAGATTCAGCGTGGTTTCGGATAAGTTGGAGTTTGTTCGCAAGAGCGTCATCATTGGTGACAATGACACCGCCTTCACCTGAATGAATGTGCTTGTGGTAATTGAGTGAAAAAACACCCATATCGCCAAGGGTTCCAGCAAAATGTTCTTTGTACATTGCTCCTGGAGCTTGTGCCGCATCTTCGATGACGATGAGGTTATGTTTTTTTGCAATGGCATTAATGGCTTCTACATCGTAGGGTTGTCCGAAAATATCGACCACGATAATGGCTTTGGTTTTAGGGGTGATTTTTGCTTCAACACTTTTGGGATCTAGGCAGTAGGTCTCTTCTTCTACATCAGCAAAAACAGGGATACCGCCGTAAAATAATGGTGCAACGGCAGAGGCTGACATGGTATAAGGACTCACAATCACTTCATCACCTGCTTCAATGCCCGCGGCACCTACTGCACAGATAAGCCCAGAAGTGGCAGAGTTAACACTGATGGCATGTTTGACACCAAAAAAAGCTGCCCACTCTTGCTCAAAAGCACGTACTTCATTACCGCCGTAAAAATCCTGATGCCAAGCTCCAAGGTACGTGGAGAGTTTGCCGCTTCTAAGTACTCTTAGAACAGCCTCTTCTTCCTCTACACCTATTGTGTTATACGCTGGGAAAGGGGTAGAACGTAGTTTCTCTCCGCCGTTAATGGCTAATTTTTTCATTGTTATTTCTCTTTTTCAATGGTTTCAAAAATTTTCGCGTGAACATCTAAATGTTCTTGCAAGATCTGTTTGCAGGTTATATCGTCGTTTTGGAGTAAAAATTCAAGAGAGTTTAGTGCATAATATTTCAATGTATTGGGTAAAGTCTCTTCATGTTCCAACGTAAAATAGCCTTCATATAGAGGTGAAGGTTTTTTGATAAATGTATCAATCCTTGAGCCTCCCTCTTTGATCTCCACTTTGCCATTTTCAAACCAGATAGTAAGCTCAAATGCCGAATAAGGAAGCTCTTCCATACAACTCAGCACTCCTCTGGCGTGTTTACAGGTAACATCAAAATCGCCGCTGATGTCATCATCATGATGATGTGTAATATGTAAGGATTTTATGTTTTGGATTTTGCCAAAAAGGTGACTCAGAAGTGCTAACATGTGAATGCCATTGTGCAGTAAGCCCTTGGTAAAAACACCTTGAAAACGAACGGCTTTTCCCCATTTTTGTGCAGTTATAGCATGGGCAAGTTTTATAAAAGAAGGGTCGTACTGTCGCATTAGATGAATGAGAATTTTTTTATCGCTTGAAAGAAGTAATGGTTTTATGTGTGCCAATTCTTTGGCCGTTGCAACAAGAGGTTTCTCGCACATAATGGCTTGCAAACTTTTTACGTGTAAAGCCTCTTCGAGTGTTTTTGCATGAAACGGTGTTGGTGATGCGATGGCAAGTAGATCGATGGTCTCATACTGCAACAGAGAATTGAAAGAATGGTACATTCCCACTTCACCCCAACGCCCAACAAACGCGCTTTGGTTAGCACTATTTGGCTCACAAATGGCAACAAGCTTGCAGTTTGGATGTTTAAAAAATGCGTGAGCATGTGAGGCGATATTCTCACTGTTAGGCGAGTCGATAAGACCACCAATACTTCCAGCTCCAATAATGGCACATGAGAGAGATTTTGGCATTAGGTTCCTAACTGTTTTTCCACAAATAAAGCAAAATCTATACCGAAATTATCGGGCTTATCATACATTTGTTGAAGAGATGAGAGCTTGAAATGCTCAAAGCTAGTCAACTGATTAGCCTTTGGTAAGGGAACTAAACATTCACGTTTTGTTGAGGGGATATACGAGATGACCTTTTTGCCTAAAAGGTATGCCGTATAAAGCGCTACTGTATCGATACCGATGATTACTTTAGCTTCTGCGATGTCCTCTAAGAGTGTTGCGTGACTAAATGTAGCACTAGGATCAATCGTTTGGTATGTTTCTGGTGTATCGGAAGGGTGCAGGCGAATCAGAATAGTGTCGCATTCAAAAAGGGCTTTATGTTTGAGTATATCTTCAAAGACCTCTTTTTCAGTAAAACCCCAGCCATACGCATCTCCAAAAGCACGTGTTGCTACTTTAGCCGTAGGCTCACTTAAAAAGAGAAGCGTATTATTTTCTTGTATCTTCGATAGGACATTTTGTGCTTCTTTGAGTTGGCTCAATAGTGCATAGTTCTTGATGGCGATGACGTTAGGTAAACCGAAGGCTGTGGCTTTATCATAGCTGGTTTGATCGTGTGCCACAATGAATGAGGGCAAGTTGTTCTCCCAATTTTTTTCAGGATACCCAAAGCGCTCACGATAATTTGTCCAGTGGTCTAAAAAAGCCATGCTCGGAAGGTTGTGTGTTTTTGCATAGTCTAAAAAATGGTACTCTAAATGGTTTTGCCATCCTGTACCATAAAGTATGATTGAGGGTTGAAATTGAGTAAGTTTTGCTTCTATATCTTGGGCATCAGAGGTTATTTCAGACCAAAAATGTTCCAATTTTTTTGTTTTGATGAGATGGTAACAGGGAGAGTCCACTAAAGAGAAGATGCGAAATTCTCCCACATTTAAAGAGGCTTTGAGTAATTCTAAAAGAATTTCAGCGCCTCCCGCATCGTGAGCAAAGAGAGCAATTCTTTTCACTCAATATCCTCTTTTTTCAGTCTATCTCCAAAGCTCAAATCTTCTTTTGCACATTTGCCTAGAACATCTTTTAGGTATCTTGGATGTAGCCCATAACCAGGGCGAATGGAACGAATATTCTCTTCATTGAACACTTCGCCTTTTGCAATATCTTTGGCAACATAAAGGCTTCTTGAAAACTGTCTGCCTTTAATGGTCTTGACATCCGTATGGTATGTAGGTTTACCTAACAATTTTTCAGCATCACGGACGGCTTGTACCATCTCTGTAAAAGCTTTTGTATCGAGTGAAAAAGCGGCATCTGCCCCACCAATAGAGCTATCTAAGATGAAATGTTTTTCAATGACTTTCGCACCCAACGCTACTGCTGTTACAGGTGCAGTAATACCCAAGGTGTGGTCTGAAAAACCTGCGATAACACCAAAGCGTTTGCTTAGATCTGGTATTGTAAGAAGGTTGGCACCTTCTAGTGGAGCAGGATAAGATGACGTACACTGCAATAAAATAATCTCAGAGTTATCTTCTCTTTGGCAGATGCGTACCACATCTTCGATTTCATTTAGTGTCGCAATACCGGTAGAGATAATCATAGGCCTTTGCTTAGACGCCATATAGCGTACCAGTTCGTAGTCTGTGATTTCAAAACTAGCGACTTTGTATGCAGGAGGATCAAACTGTTCTAAAAAATCAACGGCGCTTTTATCGAAAGGTGTTGAAAAGCAGAGCAAACCCTCTTCTTGAGCGCATTCAAATAGCTCTTTATGCCACTCCCAAGGCGTATAGGCTTCATGATAGAGTTCGTAGAGGGTTTTATTGTCCCACAAAGTACCGCCTTTGACAACAAAATCTTCTTTATCACAATTGAGTGTTAATGTATCGGCGGTATAGGTTTGAAGCTTAATCGCATCAGCGCCTGCTTTTTTTGCTGCTCTAATCGTTTCTTTTGCGATTTCTATGCTATTGCCATGATTGGCGGAAAGCTCAGCTATGATCAGTGTTCGCGTGCTATTTAAGTCAAAATTACCGATTTTCATTTGTTAACTCCATACAAATAACCTCTTTTTCATTCACGCTTTTACGTTCTTTTTCACAAAATCCAAATTTTTCATACAGTGCTCTAGCTCTTTGATTTTCTGCAAAGACTTCGGCTTTGAGTGTTTGTATATTTAATGTTTCAAATGCGTACGTTACAATCGCCTCCATTAAGCGTGAACCAATTCCTTTTTGCGTTAATGTAGGATTGGCATACAAGCCCATGATGGCAGACTCTTTAGAAATAGCATTAAAATCAATCACACCGAGATCACTTTTGTTGTCTTGTACGAGAAAATAGCGTCTATCTTCACGGTTTTTTAGAGTTTCTATAAATCCAAAATGTTCTGCTTCTGTAATCTCTTTATCGTTATACATATACGCTTTGACATTGGGATGGTTACGCCATGTTAAAATCATCTTTTTTTGAGATTCACTGAGCGTTGTAAAGTTGCATAAATGAAGATGCATCCCACTCCTTTAACACAGGGTATCCTTGTTTGTGAAGGTATTCAAACATATCGTCTTGATTTGCTGCTACTTTAATCGCAATGAAGGGCACTTCCATAAAGAGTACTTCATGTACCATCACACTTGGCGTTACAATGGCAAAGTGACTTTGATGCAGTAATTTGGCAACTTCGTTTGAGTTGATGTGTAAAGCAATAGAAGGAGAAGTCGCAACATAATCTTGAAGTTCTTTTAAATGGGCATTTGCCGTTGTGGTAAGGACACAGATGCGCAATGTTTTAGGCAACGTTTTTAAGATAGAAAGTGTGATGTTGCTAGCGTCGGTTCCACCCATTGCGATAAAGAGATCATAGATTTTTTCACGTTTTTGTTTTTTTTCTTCTCTAAATTCATCGCGTATGAGTGTGTATAAAATACCACAACGAAGTTCACAAGAGGGTGGAACTAAATCTTTATAGCGTTTTTTATTTGCTGAAATATTGTGGTTCAGTAAAATATCGCAATGGTGCGGTTTGTAGGTGTCATCAAAGCTGAGGATTTCTACCTGCGTTGCTTCTTTGATTGCACGTTCATACGCTATATCAATACCGTAATGATCGATTACCAACAACGTGATCTGTAGTGTTTGAATCAGCTCTATAAGTTCTTCAACATCGTTTGATTTTAAGATTTTGACTTCATAAGGAATGGAAGCAATGATATTGCCTTCCAAGTTTTGGCATGCAAAGATGACTTCGCCTTCAAGACTTTTGGCAAATACCAAATCGCGCATAATATGTCCAAGCCCAATCGTGCTTGAACTGTCACTGCGAATTAACGTTCTCATGAAAGAGCAAGGGCTTTGTACATAAACTCAGCTCTTACCCAATCTTCTGGTGTATCGATATCTTGAACCAAATGACGAGGCAAAAGAACAGCTGTCGAGTGAGGTGCGAAGATGATTTTACCTTCTAACCATGCCTCGGGAGTTCCCCAGTAAAACTGCCCTGCATCATGAAAGGCTTCTTCTAAATCTTGACTTCTTGTGTTAAAGTGTTCAGGTGAAAACATCTCGACACGGTCATCTTTGGTAAGGCGAATAGCACGCTGAATCGGGAATGGGAAACTCGTAGCACTAAATGCATAAGCACTATTTGTTTTTACCAGTTTTTCATACGCTTCTTGAATGTAGTGTGGTTGTACAAAAGGAGCGGTAGCATAGATACAACAGACTGCTTCGACATCTTTGATATCACGAACAGAAGCGGTAATGGCATGAGCGATGACAGGAATGGTTGCTGTGTGGTCGTCACTGAGCTCTTTTGGACGCATAAAAGGAACTTCCGCTCCTAAAGAGCGAGCCATTGTTGCGATCTCCTCGTCGTCGGTACTCACAACAATTTTATCAAAACAGCCACTTTTAAGGGCTGCTTCAATACTGTAAGCGATCATGGGTTTACCGCAAAATGCTTTAATATTTTTGCGAGGAATGCGTTTACTGCCTCCACGTGCTGGGATAATGGCAAGTCTCATAGCAGACATCCTTTGATGGAAGTTAGCACTTCAAGCAATGTGTCAGCTACCATTTTGGCATCGTCCATACTCATGCCTTGATGGCACGGAATGGAAAGCTCAGCGCGGTAGAAATCTTCTGCTGTTTCTAAAGATTGTTCACCAAAATGCTCTTTATAGTAACTAAATTGATACACAGGCTTGTAGTGTACTTGTACACCTAACCCTTTGGCATGCAAGGCTTTAAATATATCTTCTTTGGAACACCAAAGAGAACGATCAAGTAAAATAGGGTAGAGATGATAGGTGCTTCGTTTGTTTTGATCGATTGCAATGGTTGTAAAAAAAGGATTGTTGCTAAAGCGTTTATCATAGTAATGTGCTATTTCATTACGCTTATCGATAAAAGCATCTAAACGTTTTAATTGAGATAACCCCAGAGCACAAGCTATGTCACTAAGACGATAGTTTTCGCCAAGAGTGACCATATCTGAATTCCACAGCTCTTTTTTAACAATGCCATGTGAACGTAAGAGTTTTGCCTGCTCATAAAATGCTGTGTTATTAGTCGCTATTGCTCCACCTTCAAAAGTAGTGATAGGTTTAATGGCATGGAAACTAAAGATGGTCATATCGGCAACATGTCCTACCTTGACACCATCGATTGTGCTCCCAAGAGCATGGCTGGCATCTTCGATCAAATAAAGCTGATGTTTTTCACATACTTCTTTAATCTGATGAATAGGCAGTGGATTTCCGCCAAAATCCACAGGCACTATTGCTTTGGTTCGAGGCGTGATTAACGCCTCTAGTTTGCGCTCATCGATATTACCATCGTATTTTATATCGCAAAATAGAGGAGTTGCTCCGCATTGAATGGCGGTATTGGATGTCGCTGCGAATGTTAAAGGGGTTGTAATAATCTCATCACCACTTTTGAGTTCAATAATTTGATAAGCAACATGCAAGCATGAGGTTGCTGAGTTCATAACACAGACGTGTTTGACACCCAAATAAGAGGCAAGTGCCTCTTCAAAATCACTGACGGTCTTTCCCCCAGTAAGGAAATCACCTTTTAAAGCTTCTACTACAGCGTCTATATCGCACTGTTCAATCAATTGTCTGCTATAAGGAATCATGCGTTTATCATCTCCAATAAGCCTTTGGAATCAAGCCATTGCGTGTTTGTTTCTGAACTGTATTCAAACCCATATTTTACAGGTGTACCTTTTTCTCCAAGTGCATTACACGTAAGATCATTTTGTTGAGTAAACAAGATACTTGGCTGAATGACAAAATGGTCATGAAACTCTAATGTTAAGTGGCTATCGTCTTTAGGAACCATGATTTCATGCATTTTTTCACCAGGACGGATACCGATAATTTTGATGCCAAGATGAGGTGCCATGGTTTTTGCTAAGTCAACCATCTTCATCGAAGGGATTTTAGGAATAAAAATCTCACCGCCCTTCATACGTTCAAAATTTTTAAGGACGAAATTAACGCCTTGCTCTAATGTAATCCAAAAACGGGTCATTTCAGCTTCTGTAATAGGAAGCTCTTTAACACCTTCAGCAATAAGTTTTTTAAAGAGAGGAACAACTGAACCACGACTTCCTACAACATTGCCATAACGTACAACAGAAAACTCTGTTCGTCTGGCACCCCTGATGTTATTGGCCGCGACAAAGAGTTTATCGCTCGCAAGTTTTGTGGCACCATAAAGGTTGATAGGATTGGCTGCTTTATCTGTCGAGAGTGCAATGACTTTTGTAATGCCACATTCAAGAGCTGCATCAATAACGTTTTGTGCACCATAAATGTTGGTTTTAATACATTCCATTGGGTTATATTCCGCGATAGGAACGTGCTTGAGCGCAGCAGCATGGATGACATAGTCTACGCCATACATCGCATTTTTTAAACGATCAACATCTCTCACATCTCCAATAAAAAAACGCATACACGGATCTGTAAACTGTTGTGCCATTTCGTATTGTTTAAGTTCATCGCGAGAGTAGATGATGATTTTGTTAGGTTTATAGTTTTTTAAAAGAATCTCTGTATATTTTTTGCCAAAACTGCCTGTTCCGCCCGTAATAAAAATATTCTTACCATTAAACACGAGAACCCTTTGTGTCAATATTTTTTGATTTAAAGCAATTTTAATTCCGCTTTAAATTTGACAATACCATCATAGGAGTAGTATAATAAATGTATCTTTAAACAAGGAGCATCTGATGAAAATTTCCAGTAGTTCCAACACACAAGTACTCAATTTAATTACTCAAAATAAGTCTCAAACCGATCTTATGTTAGAAAAAATCAATGCTACAAGAGAGCTCAGTGGTAAAGATGGAGCAAATTTAGTTGTTTCTGATGCACTATCTTCTCAAATTGCAAGTTTGAGTCAAGGCGTACAAAACGCTAATGAGACGATTGGCATGTACCAAATCGCAGATGCTTCCATTCAGGCTATTCAATCAGGAGCTGATAAGCTGGGTGATCTGTCTGTTCGTTTTAATAATGCAGCTTTAGGATCTGATCAAAAAGCAATGTTGCAAAAACAGTTCAACGATATTAGTACCTCAATGCAAGATATTGCTGCACAAACGACATACAATGGACAAAATCTTCTCAGTAGCACCTATGGTCTTGATGTTTCTGGACTTAATAATTTAAGCATTAATGACCAAGAAGGAATTGCGAATTTTAGAGAAAATCTCACCGCACTCTCTTCAACGATCAGTTCACAACTGAACAGCGCTAGTAGCACGATTACAAGTTCATTGACGGCTATGACAAATTTGAGCAGTGCAAATGCTCAGATTTCAGAAAAACCACTCGATCAAAAAATCGCTGAAATAAGCAGCGATCAGATCAAACTAACCAGTTCTGTTTTAACTCAAATTCATCAAAATAATATGATGCAACAAAATATTTCGGCACTTTTAGTTTAAAAGTGCCCTCTCTTTCTTAGTCTCTTCGTATGCCACGCATCAATAATCAAACTTTTTATGAAAATGCAATCAAGCGATATGGTTGTACTGCACGTGGATTGAACTGGAATTCCAAAAATTCTCAGCATACGCGTTTTGAAGTCATTCATGAAATTTTGGCGGATCATTTGCCTTTAAATTCCATTATCGATGCAGGTTGTGGTTTTGGAGATCTTTATGTGTATCTACAACAAAAAGGTTCTCTTCCTCGTCAATATGTAGGATACGATATGCTTCAAGAAGCTCTGTTTGTAGCGAAGAAGCGCACAAAGCAGCGATGCGTGTATAAAGATATTTTAAATGATGAATTAGAATGGGCTGACTTTTATGTTGCAAGCGGCTCAATGAATATTTTAAAACGATGTGAAACCTTTTTGTTTATTCGCCGTTGTTTTGAAGCTTCTAGAAAAGGGTTTATTTTCAATCTCCTTAGAGGTGAAGAAAAAGAAGGGCATTTCAACTATTTTTTACCTGAAGAGATTGAAGCGTATGTAAATGATTTTGTGTATGATGTAGAGATGTATGAGGGCTATATGGAAGGTGATTTTACTGTATTTTTGAAGAAGGAAGCGTTATGAAAAAACTTTTATTAGGTGTAGTTGGGCTCTACTTAGTCGCAATGGGATATTTGTATTTTACACAGAATGATCAGCTTTTTCCTGCCAAATCGATTGTTAAAGAGGCGAAGGTAAGTGGTGATGCTATAGAGTCACTGACGTTACGTGTTAAAGAAGATGTTGTATTAGATGGTGTGTTACGTAAAGATGAAGAGGAAGGAGCAGGGCTTATTCTCTACTTTGGTGGCAATGCGGATGATGCGACACATTTTGTTGTCTACACAAAAGAGCTTCAAGGGTATGATGTCATTGCGTTTAATTACCGAGGTTATGTTGGAAGTACGGGAACGCCAAGTGAAGCAGCTTTATTTGAAGATGCTCTTAAAATTTACGATACTTATGCTAAAGGTCGCAAAGTCGTTGTCATAGGACGAAGTTTAGGCACAGGTGTGGCAACCTACCTTGCAAGTAAACGTGTTGTAGATGGTTTGGTATTACTTACTCCTTATGATTCGATTCTATCGCTTGCTAAGCTTAAGTACCCTTTCTTCCCGATTGATCTTTTACTCAAAAATAAATTTGAAACGGTCAATTATTTACCTTTGGTGAAAGCAAAAATTGCTATTATTGAAGTCGAAAATGATGTAACGATTCCACGGTACCATCTTGAAAAATTGTTAGAAGCAATGCCTTCAAAACCTTTGCATATCATTCTCTCCAATACCACACATGGTAAAATTCTCGAACATCCAGCCTTTACCAAAGAGTTACAAACTATATTAGGAAAAATCATTGAATAAGTTATACATCAAACACTCTGTTGTTCCCAAAATAAGACGTTTTACCCCATGGGTCTATGCCAATGAAATTGACTCCAGTCCAGAAGAGTTTCAAAGTGGTGAAGTCGTAGCCCTTTTTTCCAAAAAAGATGGCTTTTTAGGAACAGCGTATGTCAACCCAAAATGTGCGATTTTTGCACGGATTTTGAGCTTTGGCAAAGAAGAAATTGGCAAAAAGTTTTTTCACAATCGTATCAAAAGAGCTATTGCAAAGCGTGAAGCATTACTTGCACAAACCAATGCTGTACGCCTTATTCACTCTGAAGCCGATTTTTTACCAGGACTTATTGTCGATAAATACGGCGATACTCTTGCCATTCAAATCAACACCGCAGGTATGGAAGCTTTTCGTGAGCTTATCATCAGTACACTCAAACAGATGGTAAATCCTTCATGGATTGTTGAAAAATCTGACCTTCATTCACGCGAGATTGAAGGGTTAGAGAGCAAAAATGGCACACTATTTGGCACACCTACAAAACAATTTGAACTCAACGAAAATGGTTTGAGCTTTTTAGTGGAAATCGAAGATGCCCAAAAGACGGGCTTTTACTTAGATCAACGTAAAAACAGAGCCATTTGTGCTAATTATGTCAAAGAGGGCGATACTATTCTTGATTTGTGCTGTAACGCAGGTGGATTTGGCATTTATGCACTCTCAAAAAAGGCTAAAAATGCTGTTTTTGTCGATATCTCTGAATCAGCCATAGAACAAACGAAAGCAAATTTGCATGCCAATAATATGGAAAATTATGAAGTTTACAGTGCAGATGCATTCGCTTTTATGAAAGAGAAAAAATACAAAAATAGTTTTGAAATGATCATCCTTGATCCACCATCCTTCGCCAAAACCAAAGAGCAAGCTGTGGGAGCCAAACGAGGTTTTAAACATCTGTTGATGGAGTCTACTAAAGCGGTGAAAGATGGCGGAATTATAGGCTTTTTCTCATGCTCACATCATGTGGGAAGAAAAGAACTCTTGGATATTGCTATGGAAGTGTCACATGATTTAAAAGTGCAGTACATTTTATTGGAGCAGATGCAACAAGACTCAGATCATCCTTGTCTTATTAATGCTTCCGCATCGTTTTATCTGAATGGATTATTGCTCAGAGTAGAGAAGTAGCTTTTAGGCTACTTCAAACTTTCCTTTTTCTATAAAACTCAAAAATTCTGCTTTAAATTTTGGACGATTTTCTTGATTTTGAATCCACGCAAGATGAATTTTTCGCTCTGACTCAATGATAGGAAACCATGTTTTTTGAAGGTCGTGATCAAGCATACAACGATCATAAATGGATTCTAAAAAGTTCCAAACAATAAACGCGTAGGTATTGTATTGAATCTCTTCTTCGATAGAACGCTCAATATCATGTCTGAGTAAAAAAGGCTTATTAAGGGCTTCTTTTAAGATCTCAAAGTACATTTTATCAATCTCACCATAATGCACTACTTGCATAGTTCTACGGTAGGTTCGCATCGAATAAATCAACGCAAAAATAGCTAATGTTGTTGCAATAATGCCCATAATGGAGCTAATCGCTGTCCAGAGAGTTTCGTATTCATCACTCAAAAAAATTTCCATCAAACATCCTTTTAAATGAGGTTTAAAATCGGTGGTGTTGACTCAAGCATCTGCGCAATACGTGGATCATTTTGACTGCATCCATAGACGTTGACATAGAGTTTCTCAAGCCATGTTTGCAGTGTTGTTTTAGATACGGTTTTCATATGTGGATGATAGACTAAAAGCTCCATTGGAGGAGCTTCTTCACTGCTTTTAAGTGCTAAAATATAATCAAACGGATCAATCTTTAAAGCACCCAAACGACGGTAAAACTGTTCTCTTTTTTCGCGAATTTCTTGCTCACTCGAGTTTTTTTCTGGCGAGTCAATCTCGATAAGTAAAGCACGTGTACCTTGTGTTTTAAAAAGATGTTCGATGCTCTGTTTTAAAAGTGTTGAACCAAGCCCGATACCTCTTTGTGTCTCATCGACAGCCATGTACTCGAGTAAAAAGAAATCGTCTTGTTTAGGATGATACATAATGCAAAATCCAACAATTTTTTCGTCATTAAAAGCAAGGTAAATAGTATAAGAAGAGGAGTGTTTCATGGTTAAAAGTTCATCATACGACTTTTGCTCACTCTTTGGAAATGAGATGGAGTAGATGGCATAAAAGCCATCAAACTCGTGTGTATTATGTTCTTCTAACGCTTTAACGTATAGAGACATCAGAGATTATTTTAAAATACGTGGTAGGGTAATACCTGTTTGTCCTTGGTATTTACCACGTTTGTCTTTATACGTTGTCTCGCATGGTGTGTCACCCTCTAAAAAGAGTACTTGCGCAATGCCTTCATTGGCATAAATTTTTGCAGGAAGCGGTGTAGTGTTTGAAATTTCAATGGTAATATGACCTTCGAACTCTGGCTCAAATGGTGTGACATTGACGATGATACCACAACGTGCATAGGTACTTTTACCTAAACAAATTGCAAGGACGTTTTTTGGAATTCTAAAGTATTCTACTGTACGTGCTAATGCAAAAGAGTTTGGCGGAACAATACAGATGTCACCTACAAAATCGATGACATTTTTATCGTCAAATTCTTTAGGATCTACCACAGTGGAATTTACATTGGTGAAAATCTTAAATTCACGTCCTACTCGGATGTCATACCCATAACTACTGACGCCATAACTCACAACGTCACGGCCTACTTGATCTTCACAAAAAGGCTCTATCATACGCTCTTTGAGCGATTTTTCTCGTATCCAACTGTCTGCTTTTAAACCCATAATTTCCCTTAAGTGATCGTATATATTAAGTGTGGTATTATAACACATTTTATGTCATGCCAAAAAATGGCAAATATTTAGGAGAAACCGAATGGACAAAAATGAGATTAGAGAGTTAATACGTATTTTTGATAAAAGTGATATTACAAAACTCAAAATCAAAGAGGGTGATTTTAGCATTGAGTTACAAAAAGGCTTTGAGGGAAATGTAACATATAGTGCTGCTGCACCTGTTATGCAAGCTCCAAGTATAGCTCCAGCGGCTGCTGTAGCAGCGCCAGCACCAGTGGCACATGTTGGAGGCGAAGCAAGCATTAATGCTGCTCCTGCAGGTCTAAGTATTAAATCACCAATGGTAGGAACCTTCTACAAATCTCCAGCGCCTGGCGCTGCACCATTCGCAAAAATAGGTGATGTTATCCGTAAAGGTCAACCAGTTGGTATTATCGAAGCGATGAAAATCATGAATGAAATTGAAGCAGAATTTGACTGCAAAATTTTAGATATCCTTGTTGACGATGGTCAGCCAGTAGAATACGATATGCCAATCTTTACGGTGGAGAAAGTGTAATGAAGATTGAGAAAATTCTTGTTGCCAATCGTGGTGAGATCGCCCTTCGTGCAATAAGAACCATCAAAGAGATGGGGAAACAAGCGATTGCGGTTTATTCCACTGCGGATAAAGATGCACTCTATCTTCAACATGCTGATGCAAGTATTTGTATTGGTGGAGCAAAATCATCAGAGAGCTATCTTAGTATTCCTGCCATTATCAGTGCGGCTGAGATCAGTGGCTGTGATGCCATCTTCCCGGGGTATGGTTTTTTAAGTGAGAATCAAACCTTTGTTGAAGTCTGTAAACACCACAATATCAAATTTATTGGACCTTCTGTTGATTCTATGGTTTTGATGAGTGATAAATCCAAAGCCAAAGAAGTGATGAAAAAAGCGGGTGTACCTGTTATCCTTGGTAGTGAGGGTGCACTTGAGAGTGTTGAAGAAGCAAAAAAATTAGCAGAGCAAATCGGACTTCCTGTTATCGTCAAAGCAAGCGCTGGCGGTGGCGGACGTGGTATGCGTGTGGTTGAAAAGATGGAAGATTTGGAAAAATCATTCCTTGCTGCTGAAAGCGAAGCGCTAAGTGCGTTTGGCGATGGCACGCTTTATATGGAAAAATATATCAAAAACCCACGTCACATCGAAGTGCAAGTGATTGGCGATAGCCATGGCAATGTTGTTCACATTGGCGAGCGTGACTGTTCGATGCAACGTCGTCACCAAAAATTGATTGAAGAGTCTCCTGCTATTGCTTTAGATGATAAAACACGTGCGCGTCTTCATGAAGTAGCTGTAAAAGCAACTAAGTATATTGGCTATGAAAATGCAGGTACGTTCGAGTTCCTTTTGGATGCTGATAAAAACTTCTATTTTATGGAAATGAATACACGTCTTCAAGTTGAACATTGTGTGAGTGAGATGGTAAGTGGTATTGACATTATTGAGTGGATGATTCGTGTAGCAGAGGGTGAAAAACTTTTTGATCAAAGCGCACTTACATTCCGAGGTCATGCCATTGAGTGTCGTATCACAGCTGAAGATCCTGTAAAATTCATTCCAAGCCCTGGTAAAATTACGAAGTATATCATTCCTGGTGGACGTAATGTTCGTATGGATTCTCATGCGTATCAAGGCTACTCAGTTCCACCACATTATGACTCCATGATTGGAAAGCTTATCGTTTGGGGTGAAACTCGTGAACGTGCGATTAAAAAGATGAAACAGGCTTTAAGTGAGCTACAAATTGAAGGTATCAAAACAGTTAGAGATTTTCATTTGCATATGATGGAAAACGAAGACTTTATCGAAAATAGATTCGATACAAACTATCTTTCACGCTATTAATTAACTAAGGTCGCCATTTGGCGACCTTAACTTTTTTGTATTTACTTATGGTGCTCTTAGCACTTGAATATTAGCAGATGCTTTTAACTTCTCAAAATACTCTTCAATTGCTTTTTGCTCTTTACCTTCACCAAGTTTATTGTAAATATAATTTTTTGCATCAGCAAAAGAGACACTTTGAAGATTATGTTTTTCTTTCACAAAAAACATAACATAATTTGAATCTGATTTATTGATAGAAGAAAATTTACCTTGTGGTGTTTTATTTAAAAGTGCCAATAATTTTGGATCAGTTTTACTAGCTTCCATTCTTCCTTCTTGAAGTTGAACGTCGCTAGCAGCACTCATCGGGTTACTTTGGATTGCTGCAAGGCTTTGTTGATTTGCACTGGTATAAATGGTCACATCAAAAGCTGACGCTTGAGAAAACTCATTGAGGTTATCATTATAATACGCTTGGAGTTCACCATCACTCATTTGTTGCATTTTAGTACTAACAATTTTTTTATAGAGCTTATCACGTTGAAGTTTCTTTTTCAAATCTTCTTTGTACTCAGAGATTTCAATATTTTTTGAACGGATCATATTGAGGAAATCGTATTGGTTCATATTGTTGCTGATCGCTAAGTTTTCAATATATTGATCAATTTCAAAGTTATCAACAGTGATACCCAATTTTTTAATTTCTGAATCTTCCAATTTTTGTCTTACCAAAATATCTAAAGACTCTTTTTTAGAGATGTTAAAGCGCTGAGAGTACTTGAAAACATCATAAAGTGTAATGGGTTCTTTATTGATAATTACGGAAACACCATCCACAGTTCCAGCCGATGCTGGTGAAAAAAGAAGGGTTGCACTCAAAGTTACAAAAGTTAACACCTTTAGTTTAATCTTCATCAATAGTCCTTTGTTTTAAGAAAAATAGCTATATAATCGTGTCTGTATTAAAAGTTAAGAGCTACGAATGATAACATTTTTTTTGACAAAAAAAATTAAAAAAGTGTTTTTGCTCTCGCTCTCGTAGAATTTTTAGTTACCGCGTAACGAAATGATACATAATTTATACATAACTTATTAAAAATCAATCATAAGGTACAGTCATGGTTGTGACACGTTTTGCCCCTAGCCCTACGGGATATTTGCATATTGGAGGGCTTAGAACAGCACTTTATAGCTATCTTTGGGCAAAAAGAAACAATGGAAAATTTTTATTCCGCATAGAAGATACAGACCTCGCACGAAATTCCAAAGAAGCTGCTGATGCTATTGTTGAAGCGTTTAAATGGGTTGGGCTTGCGCATGAAGGTGAAATTGTTTATCAGTCTGAGCGTTTTGATCTTTACAAAAGCTATGTCAAAAAGCTTTTAGAAGAAGGAAAAGCGTATAGATGTTATATGAGTAAAGAAGATCTTGATGCGCTCAGAGAAGCTCAAATGGCACGTAAAGAGCGCCCAAGATACGACGGTAGATACCGTGACTTTACAGGTACCCCTCCTGAAGGTGTCGAGCCTGTTATTCGTATTAAAGCACCAATGAGTGGTGTTGTCTCTTTTGTTGATGGCGTTAAAGGTGAAGTAAGCTTTAATGCCAGTGATATGTTGGATGATTTTATCATCGCACGCAGTGATGGTACACCTACGTATAACTTTGTTGTTGTCATTGATGATGCGTTGATGGGCGTAAATGAAGTCATTCGTGGTGATGACCACCTCTCCAATACGCCTAAACAAATCATTTTGTACGAAGCACTTGGTTTTGATATTCCAAAATTTTATCATGTTCCTATGATCCTCAATCCTGAGGGTAAAAAACTCTCAAAACGTGATGGTGCCGTTGATGTTATGGAATATAAGCGTGAAGGGTATTTACCAGAAGCATTGTTGAATTTCCTTATCCGTTTAGGTTGGAGTCACGGTGATCAAGAGATTTTCTCTTTTGATGAGATGAAAGCACTCTTTGATCCTAATGATATTAATAAATCAGCTTCTGCTTACAACCAAGAAAAGCTTTTATGGTTGAATGCTCATTATATTAAACAAGCAACACACGATAGATTGATTGAAGAGTTACGCTTTTTTAATGTGGATATTTCATCTCATGCTAAAAAAGAGTTACTGATTGACGCACTTCGTGATCGTGCAAAAACACTTGTAGAGTTTGCAAACTTAGCAAAACAGATTTTAGAAGCTCCAATATGTTACGATGAAAAAGCCGTTGAAAAGTTCTTAACTGCTGATGGATTGGGAGTTTTAGAACACTATTTTGAAGCATTAAAAAATGTAAAAACACTCTCTAATGCGAGTGATTTTGAAACATTTACCAAAACATTTTTAGAAGAGCGTGGTTTAAAACTTAAAGATCTCGCACAAGCAATTCGTATTGCGATGGTAGGCAGCTCTGTCAGCCCTTCCATTTTTGAAGTGCTAGAGATTATTGGGTATGAAAACGTTATAGAAAGAATTCAAAAATTAATATCTTATAAAAGGAGTTGAGAGTGAGCAATAAGGGAAAAGTGACTAAAGAAGAAGCTTTAGAATACCATATTGGTGGGAAAATTGGGATCAATGTCAAAACGGTGTGTGATACTGCAAGAGATTTATCTATGGCTTATTCACCAGGCGTTGCGCATCCGTGTTTGGAAATTCAAAAAGATAATGAATTAGCATACAAATATACGAATAAAGCAAATCTTGTTGCTGTTATGACAAACTCTACAGCAATTTTGGGTCTAGGAGATTTAGGTCCAGTTGCTGGAAAACCTGTTATGGAAGGAAAATCTGTTCTTTTCAAAAAATTTGCAGGTGTTGATGCATTTGATATTGAAATTGATGAATACGATGTTGATAAATTTGTCGAAATTTGCCGTGCTATTGCTCCAACTTTTGGTGGTATCAACCTTGAAGATATCAAAGCACCACAATGTTTTGATATTGAACAAAAACTTCAAGCATGTGTTGATATCCCTGTTATGCATGATGACCAACATGGTACAGCGATGATTACAAGTGCAGGTATTATTAACGCACTTGAGATCAGCGGTAAAAAAATTGAAGAGATGAAAATTGTTGTTTCAGGTGCTGGAGCAGCAGGTATTGCGTGTGCAAAAATGTATAAACTTTTAGGCGCTAAAAATATCGTTATGATCGATACAAAAGGCGTTATTCATTCAGGAAGAACAGACCTTAACAAATATAAAGCAGAATTTGCTATCGAAACAAGTGATAGAACATTAGAAGATGCAATGAAAGGTGCAGATATGTTCCTTGGTCTCTCCGCTCCTGGTGTTGTTACACAAGAGATGGTTAAATCTATGAATCCATATCCAATTATCTTTGCTCTTGCAAATCCAACTCCTGAAATTTTACCTGAAGAAGCACATGCTGCAAGAAATGATGTTATGATGGGAACAGGTAGAAGTGACTATCCAAACCAAGTCAATAACGTACTCGGTTTTCCATTTATTTTCCGTGGCGCTTTAGACGTGAGAGCGACAAAAGTAACTGAAGGCATGAAAATGGCTGCGGCTGTTGCTCTTGCAAAACTTGCAAAAGAAGAAGTACCTGATTATGTTAAAGCAGCATATCCAGGTGAAGATCCTAAATTTGGTATTAACTATATTATTCCAAAACCATTTGACAGACGTGCGTTTGTATGGGTAAGTTGTGCTGTTGCTGAAGCAGCTATTAAAGATGGTGTTGCTCGTGTAAAAGATTTTGATATTAATGCATACAAAGCAAAACTTCAAGCTATTATTGATGCGGAGCAAAAATAAGTGAAAAATGTCCATGTCATCAAACACCCTCTCATTGAGCATAAGCTTTCTATTTTGAGAGATGAGAGAACGGAGCCGTTTCAGTTTCGACTTTTAGTTGATGAGATTTCGTACTTGATGTTGTTTGAGGCTACTCGAGATTTACCACTCAAAGATGTAAAAGTTCAAACACCTGTTGCAGTGGCAAATGCACATAAGCTAGATGCTAAGATTATGATCTGTCCGATTCTTCGGGCAGCTCTTGGCATGTTGGACAGTGTTTTTAAACTCATCCCCGATGCGAGTGTTGGTTTCTTAGGCTTTCAGCGCAATGAAAAAACACTTGAAGCAGAATTTTACTATGCGAAGCTTCCACCTGATCATGCTGAGCGTACAGCGATTATTATTGATCCGATGTTTGCAACGGGCGGAACAGCCATTGATGCAGTGAATTTTTTAAAGAAAAAAGGTGTCCAAGATATCCGTTTCTTATGCCTTGTTTCTGCACCTGAAGGGCTTAAAAAATTCCATGAAGTGCATCCTGAAGTACCTGTTTACACAACATGTATTGATGATGGATTGAATGAAAATGGCTATATTGTTCCAGGTCTTGGTGATGCTGGAGATAGAGTCTTTAATACGCAAGGTGCGTAATGTTTTTTTAGATGTAAAACGGGTTTAACCCGTTTTACACTATACAACACCTTGATCAATCATCGAATCAGCCACTTTTCTAAAACCAGCAATATTGGCTCCTAAAAGCAGATTACCCTCATCGTTAAACTCTTGTGATGTCGCATAAGAGAGATCAAAAATATGTTTCATAATATCTCTTAGTTTTGTATCGACTTTTGCAAAATGCCATTTTTGCATACTTGCATTTTGGCTCATCTCTAATTGACTGGTTGCAACACCGCCTGCATTCGCTGCTTTTGCAGGTCCAAAAAGAATTTTATTTTCTTGCATATACGCGATAGCATCAAGAGTGCTTGGCATATTTGCACCTTCATTGACTAAGCGACATCCATTTTTATGAAGTGTTTTGATATCTTCAAGATTAAGTTCATTTTGTGTTGCACTTGGAAACGCTGCAAAACAAGGAATGCTCCATACAGCATTTGTCCCTTTTGGATACGCTTCTATTGGGATGTATTGAGCATCCGGTTTTGCTTTTGCATATTCACTGAGTGATTGCCTATGGACTTCTTTAATCGTTTTCAGCAAAGTGAGATCAATGCCATTTTTATCGTAAATCATTCCATGTGAGTCGCTACATGTAACAGGTTTTGCCTCTAATTCATAAAGCTTTTGGATCGTGTAAATCGCAACATTGCCTGAGCCTGAAATAGTGCATGTTTTACCTTTAATCGAATCACCAATGTTATTAAGGATATTTTCTGCAAAGTAAACAGAACCAAAGCCTGTTGCTTCGGTGCGAGCAAGTGAACCACCCCAATTGAGACCTTTTCCTGTGAGGATACCTTCGTATCGATTGGTGAGACGTTTATAGGTTCCATACATAAAGCCAATTTCGCGTCCACCAACGCCAATATCACCTGCTGGGACATCGATCGTTTCACCGATATACTTGGAGAGTTCAATCATAAATGATTGACAAAAACGCATGATTTCGCCTTCGCTTTTGCCTTTAGGGTCAAAATCACTGCCTCCTTTACCGCCACCAATCGCAAGGCCTGTAAGAGAGTTTTTGAAAATTTGCTCAAAACCTAAGAATTTGATAATACTAAGATTGACGCTTGGATGAAAACGAAGACCACCTTTGTAAGGTCCAATGGCATTGCTAAATTGAACACGATATCCTATATTGGAGCGAATTTTACCCGCATCATCTATCCATGGAACACGAAAAATAATTTGACGATCAGGAATGAGAATGCGTTCAACGATATTGTAG
>Ga0209683_10000063_pt1 | contig 37632 bp, 28 predicted proteins | sample DOMMetBare2Fresh_FD_187474 | JGI IMG/M metagenome (GOLD analysis project Ga0209683, IMG submission 187474) | Wetland sediment microbial communities from St. Louis River estuary, USA, under dissolved organic matter induced mercury methylation -... | ecosystem: Environmental > Aquatic >... | reverse complement strand
CCACGCATTGGTCAGGCAAAGTGCGCTGCTTGCCCAGAAAACTTCGCGGCCATGCCCCGTCCATCCTCTCCATGATCAATTCGCGGATCATTTTAATAAAGGCCGGATGCGTGCCTGCGGTTCGCGCCCGCACCATATGTAACCCGAGTTCCTGTGACAATTGGCGCGCTTCTGTGTCCAGGTCGTAAACGATTTCCATGTGATCTGAAACGAAACCGACCGGCGCAATAACCACGTCCGCAACACCCTTCGCTTGCAACTCTTTCAGATAATCACAAATGTCGGGTTCCAGCCAGGGCTGCGTAGGCGGACCACTGCGACTCTGAAAAACCAGGCGCCAGGAATTGTTCCCTGCTGCTTCCGCGACCAGCGCGCTTGTCTCCAGCAGCTGCGCTTCGTAGCTGCAGTTGTCGGCCATCGATAGGGGAATGCTGTGGGCCGTGAAGGCGACGGCAGTTGCGGAACGCCTCGGCTCGGGAATTTCTTCAAGGGCTGCGCGCAAGTGCTCGGCATTCGCCGCGATAAATCCCGGATGGTTGTAGAAGGCACGTAGCTTGTCTACTTGCGGGGCCCCGGGTCCTACGACCTCCCGTGCTCGCTCGATGTCCTCGAGATATTGCCGGCAGCTTGAATAAGAGCTGTAAGCGGAAGTGACAAACGCGAGCGCACGTTTGATGCCATCGTCTGCCATTTGCTGCAGGGTGTCTGCGAGCAGCGGATGCCAGTTGCGGTTGCCAAAATAGACTGGCAACCTCGGCCCCTTTTCGGCCAACTCTTTTTCAAGCTCGGCGATCAGATTTCGATTCTGACCATTAATGGGACTGACGCCCCCAAACAACTCGTAGTGTTTCCCGACCTGGAGCATCCGCTCACGTGGCACGTTGCGACCGCGCAAGACATTTTCCAGGAAGGGAAGTACATCCTGCGGGCCCTCCGGCCCGCCGAAGGACAGGAGTAAGATAGCGTCGTAATTTGTCATTTTATTGTGCGCTCAGATCATGCACCGCCTCAACCAGCGCGATTACGTTCTCAACCGGAGTTTCCGGCAGGATGCCGTGACCGAGATTAAAAATGTGCCCCGGCCGTCCGGCGGCGGCCAGTAGAATCTTATTTGCTGCCTGGCGCACATGTGCAAAATTCGCAAATAACGAAACCGGGTCCAGGTTTCCCATCACCGCAACCTCAGTTCCCACGCGCTCCCAGGCCTCGTCAAGGCGAACCCGCCAGTCAAAACCGATCACATCGCCGCCAGCTTCCCGCATGAGTTCCAGCAGGGCCGCGGTCCCTGTGCCAAAGTGCAAAACTGGAACCTGGGGCCGAACACTCTTAATAACGCTTTGCGTGTGGGGTAGAACATATTCCCTGTAGTCATCTGGTCCGAGACAACCTACCCACGAATCAAACAGTTGAACGGCCTGCGCGCCGGCCTCAACCTGCGCTTCAAGGTATTTGGCCAGCGCCCGTGAGATAAGCGACATTAACGCGTGCCACGCGCCGCTGTCGTTGTACATCAAGCGTTTTGTATTGATGTAGTTCTTCGAGCCGCCACCTTCGATAATGTAGGAAGCGAGCGTGAAGGGTGCGCCGCAAAACCCAATTAGTGGGATGTTAGGGGCGAGCGCCTGACGGGTCCGGGCAATCGCGTCAAAAACGAAACCGAGTGAGGCGATATCCTCCACTTCACGCAATCGCTCGATATCCTTTGCCGTGCGCACCGGGTTGTGTATTACGGGGCCATCACCTTTCGCGAATTCGAGATCTATACCCATTGGCTCAATAATGAGCAGAATGTCGGCGAAGATAATTGCCGCATCGACGCCCAGTCGCTCTACCGCCGTCACCGTCACTTCGGCGGCGAGATCCGGAGTCTTGCACAAATCCAGAAAGCTCAGGCGCGAGCGCACTTCGCGATATTCGGGCATGTATCGACCCGCCTGGCGCATCAACCAAACAGGAGTGTAAGGCACCGATTCGCGGCGACAGGCGCGCATGAAGGGGCTCTGCCAAAGTTCCTCGGTTAGATTCATGGTGTTGTCTTCACTCATAGCCGCTAATCTGCTGGTAATGGCGGTTGCGAACTTTCCACCGCCGCCACTCGTTCAACGCCGAGGTACTCTGATTGGATTGTCACACTGCTCAGACTACAATACACCGCGCGGAAAAGGGTAACCAGCCGCATGAGAAAATTGCCACAAACGACGATTTAGTGGTGTTTACACTTTCGAGAGAGCGGTGAATGAATGAGCGGACAAGCTAGAGCCTTGATGGACTCCATGCCTGACCAAATCGCGACTGGGGCGTCCTCGCTCAGCTTTGACGAGGCGTTCACGCTTCATCACCGGGCTGTTTTTCGGACGGCTCGCGCTGTATTGCGCGATGCCGCTTTGGCAGAGGACGTGACACAAGAGGTCTTTTTGCGACTATATCGCAACCAGGATTTGACGCCTGGCGAGGAACTGCTAAGGCCCTGGTTGCTCAGGGTAACGTTGAATGTGGCGCGCAATACGATTCGGGGTCAAAGCCGGGCGATTGTGCGCGATACTGTCTATTCGCAGGAGATTCTCGGCAAAGGCTGGCAGGCTCCGGCAGAAGATTACGAGCGACGCCTGGAGCTTGAAGAGGCGCGACGCGCGCTGGACAAAATAAAAGAACCAATGCGCAGTTGTTTGCTGCTAAAACAGCAGGGACTTTCCTATCGCGAAATTGCCGCCACTCTCTCGCTGAAGGAAACAAACGTCGGCAGCCTGGTCGCACGTGGCAGGATGCAGTTCGCGAGGGTTTACGGCAAGATCGGAGGAGTTCGATGAAAGAGTGTGTCGACGAAGAAATTCTGCAGAGCTATTTCGATGGCGAGCTTTCCCGGGCAAAGATGGAAACCGTCAGCGCACACATCTCTTCGTGTCTGGCCTGCCGGCGCGCAGCGCACGAGATTGAAAGCGAGAGCCAGCTGCTTGCCGAAGCATTGCGACCGGAATTCTCTCTTGGCGTGCCGACTGAGCGTTTGCGCCACCGGATCGATGCAGCAATCGCAAAGCAGCGCCTTGTCAGTCCGGTTCGAACAGATCTGCTGGCCGGCTCGGCTGTATCGATTATGCGCCGGCTGGCGCGACAGCTCGCCGATTACTTGACGCTCTCGCCCCCCAGGGCATTCGGTTATGCAGGTCTCGCAGTGGTAGTCCTTTTCGCCATTACATTTGCTTTGTTGCGGTCAACTACTGCCCCGACCAGTGATACCGGCGAAATTGCCGCAACGAGCCGGCCTGCTCTGGCAGCGTTACCCAGCGAAAGTCCGAATGATCCGAGAGCGATGAAGCCCGGCTCAGTCCCCGGGAAACTGGAGCCAGCTGCGAGGCATGTTGCCATCTCTTACAGGCCAAAGCGGGCACCGTTGTCGCGTGCGAACAGTACAGTCGAGTCAGACCACGTCAAGCTCCTCCCAGGTGAGCGAAGTTATCTGAAGACGATCGCCGTACTTGATACGTCGCTTAAGTCAGATGGCAATCTACCTATGCGCCCTGCGTTGCAGTCAGAATACGAGCGCAATCTGGCGATGTTGGATCGAACAATTGCCGCCACCCGCAACGCGGCCAAGAGCAATCCAAACGACCCGGACGCAGCGGAGTTCATGTATACGGCATATCAGACAAAAGTTGACTTCCTGAATCAGGTCGCTGATTCAAGGCTTTCGAACCGGCGTCGCTAAAGAGTGAGTCGGCACTTGCAATCATGACTCTTAGAGGCTTTCAAATTCTTCTGCTGGTGCTGTTCATGTCCGCTGCGGTCCTGGCGCATACCGATAAGCGCCACGCCAGGAGCCGTAGTTCTCAAATCGAGCGCACGATCGCGGTAGACTCCCGCGTTACCGTTTCGGCTTGTTCAATTTGGGGTGGTATCACGGTCCATGGTTGGGAGCGCAACGAGGTGAGGGTTCGTTCCAGCGAAGCTGCGGAGATTAGATTTCAACGGCGAGACGATGGCGTCGACGGCACTTCCTTGAAGAAGTTGGAGGTCATAGTTCTCGATAAGGAGCGGAGCCCAAACCAGCCCGGATTTTGTGACTCGTCCAGCGAAATTGAAATGGATGTTCCCCGCGGCGCATCCGTTCAGCTGCGTACGCGCGACAGCGACATCAATGTTGACGGGGTGGCTACGGCCTACGTGAACACTCAGAACGGGGACGTGATGATTGAGCGGGCTACTACACTGGTAGAAGCCGGCAGCCTCAGTGGCGGCATCACTCTGCAGAATTCAAGCGGGCGCATCAATCTTCATTCGGCAGGTGGAAGCATCGAAGCAGACGCGGTTAGCCCTGCTGAGCCAGGTGATTCCTTCGAGGCGCGCAGCCTCGGCGGAGAGATCAGGCTGACCCAGGTTTCACATGCGCGATTGAATGCCCATACATTGAATGGAAGTTTATGGGTCACTGGGCCTTTGGCTCGCACCGGTCGTTATTCTCTCCGAACAATGTCAGGTGACATGACCCTGTCGCTGCCGGCAGATTCGTCTTTCCAGCTCAACGCTAAATTCTCTCAAGACTCCGAGATTGTCAGTGACTTCCCGCTGACTTTGCTCAGTCAATCGAGTGCGTCGCCAAGCGGGGCGCCGGCGGTTGCGGTGACCCCCAGCGAACCCGTGCCGCCGCCGGATCCGATGGCAAAAAGAAATCTAGCCGATACCGTCACCAAGGTGAAGACGAAGGTTGTGGTTGAAGTCCCAGGCGCTCGCCTGCGCCGGCTGCTGGGTGTGTACGGGAGTGGTGACGCAAAACTCGATTTGTCCTCATTCTCCGGAACCATCCACCTGCAGAAGCAGTAGCGAGTCTGCCAGCCCGGAACCCACTAGTCACTCACTCTTTTTAGCTGGGCGCTCAGCGCACCATTCCTTGGGCAGGGAGCGCGCCCTGCGCCGTATCGACAGATCTGCTAAACCCCGGTTAATAGATCCTTGTACCCCGACGACAAGACTCATTTCGAAGAGGTTCATTTACTTGCCACAAAGCAATTGAGGACGGTGTTTTCGTAATAGAGCAACGCAAACGGGCCGAGGCCGGCAGCATTTTTGCCAAGAAGGAGTCCGGCTTCGGTCCGGCAACAAGGAAGGGACGCAATGATGACTAACGCCGGCACAACTCAAAAAGCACGCGAGGGACAAAACTTTCTTTTTGTTCTTATTCTTATTTTGGGTTCGCTCTCTGGCGTCATACGAGACTTCGAAAGGTTGGAGACGGTAACGAAAAATATGCATGGATGGATCGCGTCCTCGCTCAGGGCTGGCTCGACAATTTATTCCGAGGCAACCTCGCTGGAGCCGGGAGATTTCACGGCGGTCGCGCCGGGAGATGAAGAAAATCCCTCTTTCCAAACTGCCGTAACTGAGTCCAATGAGAACTTCGACCTCAGTGGTTCAAATATGGAACCTGTCGCCACAGAGAACGTCACCACTAAGATCAGAGTGGCAGAGGTAAGACGGACTCGTCGTTCCGCCAGTGGCAAAACAAAGATTGAGACAACTCTGCGGGCCAGGTCGAATAGTTGTCAGATTGATCTTGGCCGGCTCGCGCTTCTTGTTAGGCAAATAAAGGGCGAGAAATTGCATAGTCAGGCGGGCTCTGAATTCCCGCCCACAATGGCGGGCCAGGTTGATCGCCCACAGGTTAGGGAGGCCATCCGGTCTATCCTCCGGGAATTGTCGCTCCGGACTCGCGACGGAAACCTTCCGCTGAGGCGACGTAGGCTGGGGAATGACAAACTTGAAGTTGTTGGCTTCGTTGGCGCGGAGGCCTGTGATTGCCCCCGCCTGACAGAGTGAAGTCAGCGGATTATTGATGCTAAAGATGATAAGGAAAAATCAGATGAAGAGATTACTCATAACAGTAGTGATTATTACTATCGGCTTAGCGACTCAGGCGGGGAAGCGGGGAAATGCCGCATCGATCATGCCTTCTTTTGTCCTGCAGAGCTGGGATTTTCCCGAGCAGCAAAAAGGCAGGGGCGATGAAATTCGCGAGGAGTTTCATCAGTCGTATCCACTTTCAGCGACTGGTCGGATAACACTTGAGAACCTCAACGGGGGAGTGCGGATTGCAGTCTGGGACCAAAACGAAGTCAAGGTCGACGCTGTCAAGCGCGCCTACAAACGCGAGCGTCTTGATGAAGCGAAGATCGAAGTGAGCGCGAACGCTGACAGTGTCCGCATCAGCACTAAGTACCCGGATTCTTACCAGACGTTCAGCGATGAAGATGCCGGGCGCTACGGTAACTTTGCTTCCGTTGAATACAGCCTGACGATCCCACGTCAGGCGCGCCTCGAATCGGTTGAGGTGGTCAATGGTTCACTTGATATTGACGGTGCCGAAGGAGACGTTAAGGCTTCCTCAATTAATGGTCACGTCAAAGCGCGTGCATTGACGGGGGAAGTCAGGTTATCAACAGTAAATGGAAGCCTGGAAGCTAGTTTCACACGGCTTACCACAGACAAACCGGTGACTCTTAATTCCGTCAATGGCACTGTAGCGCTGGTCATTCCGTCAGACAGCAATGCGCAAGTGCGTGCGGGCACTGTGCACGGAGGGGTCAGTAATGATTTTGGCTTACCAGTCAGTAATGGCGATTACGTGGGCCATGAACTGTATGGGCAAATTGGCACCGGCGGCCCGCGTATCAAGCTGGGAAACGTCAACGGAGGAATTTCGATTAAAAGAGCCAGCGACGGCCGCACGCTGAGCCCCGCAACCAACCTGCTGTCCGCAAAGGACAAATTCAAAGCCGACAAGTCGGCTGTGGACATGCATAAAATCAGGGAAGAAGTGCGGGCAGCTACCCGTGAAGCAACGCGTGCCCAGGTCGAAGCCGGGCGTTTGTCCAGAGAAGAGCAAGCCGAGATCAAGCGGGAGGTCGAGCGCGCGCTTCGCGAGTCGCAGCGCGAGATGCAACGAGCGCAACAACAGATGCAGCGTGACGTACAGCGCCAGTTGCGGGAGCCGCTTCGAAACCGGGAAAGGCCGGGGAGGGGCGAGAACGACTGGGGAAGGTTCATCGACCGGGAAACGAAGAGTTTTCCGGTAGAAGGTACCCCAAATATCAAAGTATCGACATTCGATGGCGCTGTAACCGTGCGCGCCTGGGATAAAGCCGAGGTCAGCTATACGGCAGTCAAGCGAGCCAACCAGCAGGAGTCGCTGAAGAATATCGGTATCGATGCAACGCAGCAGGGTTCGTCAATCTCTATTGTGGCGAAACCAATTAACGAGTCGTCGCAGGACGAAGGCTCGACGGCGCTTGAAATTTTCGTGCCGCGCACAGCGAACCTGGATCTCTCTTCCGGCGACGGACGCCTGATTGTGCAGGGAGTCTCGGGCGAGTTAATAGCTCGGAGCGGTGATGGATCAATCGAAGTCGAAGGCGGCCAAGGAACCTTGAAGGCCACTACGGGCGATGGCCGCATCCTCGTGGCCGGTTTCCAGGGCGCGGTCGATGCCCGAACTGGCGATGGTTCGATCACTCTCGAGGGAAGTTTTACCGGCCTGCAGGCGCATACAGGCGATGGCTCCATAGTGCTCGGGGTGCCCCTTGATTCCAACTTCTTCATCGAGACAAATACCGAGTCAGTGAGCAATGAGGGGCTGGCCATCTTTCCGGAGACCGCTTCCTCTACCCGTATGAAGCGATGGCGAATTGGCCGTGGCGGCGCAGTATTCACAGTAAACACTGGAGACGGTCATGTAATTCTGCGGCCCAGGTGATTGGACAACCGGGCCTTTTGCGACACAGCACTGTCGCGCGGCTCTAACCAGACGGAACATCGAACGGCAGAACCAAGGCTGCAGCGCTGGCGTCAAAGAAACCGGTTTTTCGGCTTCGGATCCGACCGTGGCAATGGCAGAAGACAAGCAGGTATCAATCACGGGAAATGGTCATGAATTTGAGACTACGCCGTAATGCCCTGACATTGGAGCCGTGTTCACGACCAGTGATCCTCGCAATGACCATGGGGAGCTACGGTCTTGGTCCCGTTCTTCGAGTCATTCTCTTAAGGCGCCTTACGATTGTTGCTCTGCTGCTGTCCTGGCTGTGCCTGTCTCTCCCGGGGCTGACGTGCGCTCAGGACATAAAACCGCCGGCGTTCGGCGCAGCGGCAGCTTCCAGAGATTCCGCCATCAAGGGCGCGCTGCCTCCCGAAAAATCTCAGCCGATCCAGCTACCGCGTTTGGACCGGCCACCGGTGATTGACGGCAAACTCGACGATGAGGTCTGGCAGCACGCGGCAGTTTTTAAGAACTTCTATCAATGGCGGCCCAGCGATTCGGCCCCGGCTTCGGCACAAACCGAGACTCTGGCCGGCTACGACTCTCGTTTCCTGTACTTTGCTTTTCGTGCTTACGATGATCCCGCCAAGGTGCGCGCCACCGTCGCGAAGCGCGACTCCATTTTCGACGATGATGTCGTCGGACTACTCCTCGATACCTTCAATGACAAGCGTCGTGCCTACGAGTTCTTTTTCAATCCCCTTGGGATTCAGCAGGACGGGATCCTGACGGAAGGCGGCGATGACGATTTCAGTGTAGACGTGGTGATGGACTCAAAGGGTTAACCGCTGACGGCTACGTCGTGGAAATAGCTATTCCTTTTAAATCGCTGCGCTATGAAGCTGGGAAGGGGAAGCTGTGGGGCCTGCACTTAATCAGACAGATCAAACATTACAATGGCGAACAGGACTCGTGGATGCCCATCAGCCAGAACCAGAACGGGATACTCAATCAAGCCGGGCATATCACCGGTCTCGAAGGAATCTCAACTGAACGTACGCTGGAAGTGATCCCGAGCCTGACCGTTTCGGAGACGGGCACGCGTGTGGCGCAATTGCTGCCCGGACCGTTACCCGGCACGTTCATTGACTCGCCGCACGGCAGATTTGTTAACGGCCCGTTGCGGGCCGATATCGGCCTCACCGCCAAATATACGGTCACGCCTACGGTCACACTTGATCTGGCACTCAATCCCGATTTCGCGCAAGTCGAAGCTGATCAGACCGTGGTTACTGCCAACCAGCGCTTTCCGATTTTCTTTGAAGAGAAGCGCCCATTCTTCCTCGAGGGCATCGATTACTTTCGCACTCCGTTTTTGGCGGTGCATACCAGATCCATCGTGGATCCCGATGTGGCCGCAAAACTCAGTGGCAAACGCGGCAGAAACACCTTCGGTATCATGTTCGCCAGCGATAACGCGCCCGGCAATCTGAGTCCCGACGAACGCAAAGACCCGACGCAAAGTCGCTTCGCGGGCAAGAATGCGCTGGTCGGAGTGATTCGGTTGAAGCGCGACTATGGGGCTGAGAACAGTTTTGGCCTGCTCTTTACGACCTACGACTTCGGTAATCTTAACCGTGGCACTAATGAGACGGGTTTGGGCCAGGCCCCGCTGGAAAAGCATAACCGGCTGGCAGGCTTTGATGGCCGCGTGCGACTAAACAAGCAAACGACCATCAACTTTCAAGTCATCGGCACTTACTCACGCCGCTTCTTTTTCGAACCGGAGCTGGGCCAGAGCGTGTTTCGTACCGGCAATGCCTTTGCCTATACGTTTCAGTTCAACAATGAGACGAAGCACTGGACCAGAAATTATGAAGAGACAGGACGGACCCGCTTTTATCGTGCCGAGGTTGGATTCACACGCCGCACCAATACCAACAACGGCGGTTGGTTTATCCAGTACAGGTCCGAGCCCAAACCCAAAGCGGCGCTGACTCGCTGGCGCCTTTTCACTGCCGGCAATCACAACTTCGATTGGCAGGGTCGCATGCAAAGCTGGAATGAGAATACGCAGTTGCAGGCTGGCTTTCAGCACGAAGCTTTCGTAGGCCTGGGTGTCGAGCGTGGCTACGAGCGCCTGTTCGAGGAGGAGTTTGGTACGACGCGAAACGCGCCGTGCATTACCAGGCCTGAGATCAGCGGGCGCTGCTCGCCCGCCTTCGCCGGCCGCGACAACGAACGATCCTCTCAGCAGAGAACGGTCTATGCATACGCGGGGGCAACTCCCAGCAAGAAGTACAACTTCTTTTTCTTTGCTGCGCACAACTGGGGCCAGTTTGATTTCGACTTTGGCGCTGGACCCAGATTCCCGCGCGTTAGTCCTGTAGGATTACTCGACGCCGACGGGCCATTGGATCCGGGCCCCGGCAGCCAGGTTCATATCGAAGGAAATATCACCTACCAACCCAGTGCCGCCTTGCGAAACAGTCTCAGTTTCTCCAAGGATCGCCTGAAGCGCTACGATACTAATCGAGTTGCCTTTGACGACAATATTGTCACGCTCCGATCGACCTATCAGTTCAGTCGCTTCACTTTTGCGCGAGCGCGCATCGACTTTGGTTCGCTCGAATCAAAAATCAAGGGCGAGTTCCTGTTGGGCTGGACGCCAAATCCCGGCACAGCATTTTATGTCGGCTATAACGACGACTTGGCGCGCAATGGCTTCAGTCCGTTCACAGGCGAATTGGAGCCTGGCTTTCGACGCAACGGACGAACCTTTTTTGTAAAGATGTCGTACCTTTTCCGGAAGAGCTTTGGGGGTTAGGAATGGTGCCTTCAGTTTTTAGCAGGGTCGTGCGACGGCATTTGCGTTTGCTCACTTGCCTGCTTTTGGGGGCCGTTCATTTCACTTTGACGCCTCGCATGGCGGCTCAAATAGGCGTTCCCGGTGCGAGCATCGGGAAGAAACCGGCCGCCACCCCCATACCCCAGTCGCCAAGCTCACCCGCGCCGCTGGCGCCATCTCCGTCCGCGGTTGCCGGCTTGCCAGTGCCGGCTGAAAAAACCCGACCACTTCGTATGCCTCGTTTCGATAAACCGCCCGTGATCGACGGCCAACTTGATGATGAGGTTTGGAAGCAGGCCGCAGTACTGCGCGACTTTTATCAGATCAATCCAGGCGACAACATCGCGCCCTCGAGGCCGTCAGAAGCCTTTCTCGGGTATGACTCTAAATTCTTTTACTTTGCCTTTCATGCCTATGATGAACCCGATAAGGTGCGCGCCAGCGTCGCTGCGCGCGATCAGGTGTTTGGCGAGGACAACGTACGAGTTTACCTCGACACCTTCAACGACCAGCGCAAGGCCTACATCCTCGGTTGGAATCCCCTGGGGGTACAGCAGGACGGAATTACTACCGAAGGTGCCAATACAGACTACAGCGTCGATATTGTCATGGAATCAAAAGGAAGGCTAACCAGCGATGGTTGGACACTGGAGGTGGCCATTCCCTTTAAGTCGCTGCGCTATGAAGCCGGAAAAGGGAAGCTTTGGGGATTTCACATCTGGCGTAACATTGATCGTTTCAATGACGAATTGGATTCGTGGGTTCCGATCAGCCGCGACATCTCCGGCACGCTGAGGCAGGCCGCGCATCTTACCGGGCTGGAGGGCATTTCCACGGAACGAACGTTGGAAGTTATTCCGAGTCTCACGATCTCAGAAACCGGAAAACGCGTGAGCGCCGTTTCGGCTGCGGCGCTCGCCGCCAATCCGGCGCTGGTCGATCCGGGCCGCATGCTCAACGGACCAGTAAAGTTCGATCCGGGATTTAGTTTGAAATTCGGTCTGACCCCGACAGTCACTCTTGATCTGGCTGTCAATCCGGATTTTGCTCAGGTTGAGGCCGATCAGACTGTGGTCACTGCAAATCAGCGCTTTCCGATCTTTTTCCAGGAGAAGCGACCTTTCTTCCTGGAAGGTATCGATATTTTTCAAACGCCGCTGCAGGTCGTGCACACAAGAGCTATTGTCGATCCCGATGTTGCTGTTAAGCTCACGGGCAAGCGTGGCCGCAATACTTTTGGATTGCTACTCGCCAGCGATAACGCCCCAGGAAATTTTAGCGCAGAGGAGCGGTCCGATCCGTCTACGCTTTCCGGAATCCAGAGATTCGTCAACAAAAATGCTTACATAGCTGTCCTGCGGCTGAAGCATGATGTGGGCCGAGAATCGAGCCTGGGGATGTTAGCCACCAGCTACAACTTTATCGAGAAACACAATCAACTACTCAGCATCGACGGCCGGTTCAAGTTTGGCGCCCAGAAGACGTTGACTTTTCAGGTGGTCGGCACAAACTCGCGACGCTGTTTTTCCGATCCGCGCGCCGATTGGTACCGGCCTGCTTCGACCGCGCCTTGTTTCAACGGAGCAGATCTCTCGGGGACCTCGTTTGCTACGAGGAGTACCTATCGAACCGGCAACGGCTTTGGTTACAACTATAATTACGCCAGGGGAGGCCGCCATTTTAGCTATCAACTCAATGGACAAGGCCGGACGATCGACTATCGTGCCGACGTCGGCTTTACGCGACGGCGCAATACTAACTTTCATGATCTGTTTCTGAGCTACAACTCTGAACCGAAACCCAGGGCACAAGTGATTTCGTGGCGCGTCTATAATTCTATGCGGACGAACTTTGATTGGCAGGGCCGCAGCCAGAATATCGAAGACGAAGCGCAGATTCAGCTTAATCTTCAACGCAGTACCCAGGTCGGCATTGGCTTTGTCGGCAGCTACGAGCGCTTATTTGAAGAAGAGTTTGGCGCCGCTCGCACGGCGACCCAGCCTGGTTCATTTTTTGGGCCAGATCCTGAACGATCGGCGCGTCAGGTCAGTCCCTACATCTTCGCGAGCAGCCGTCCGAGTAAGAAGTACAACTTCAATCTCTTTGTGCTGCACTCCACAAATGCCTTCGACCTCGATTTCGGCGCTGGGCCAAAGTATCAGCGGGTGAGTCCAATCGGCCTGGTGAACCCTGCAGCACCGCTGGATCCCGGGCCGGGCGGCCAATGGGACATTTCGCTGGAGGTGGGTTTACAGCCGACCAATGAATTAAGCTTTTCGCTCGATTACAACAAGAGCCGTTTGCGTCGCTACGATACGGGGCGGGTGGCCTTTGATGACAACATCTACGTACTGCGTTCAAAATATCAATTCACGCGCTTTCTTTTCGCGCGGGGGCGGGTCGACTATGATTCACTTTCAGCCAACGTCCGAGGGCAATTTTTGTTGGGCTGGACGCCGAATCCCGGCACGGCATTTTATGTAGGCTACAATGACGACCTGACTCGCAATGGTTACAGTCCCTTCAGCGGCCGATTGGAGCCAGGCTTTCGGCGGAACGGCCGCACCTTCTTCATAAAAATGTCATACCTTTTCCGGCGGAGCTTTGGCGACTGAGCGGTGAAGGATGAAGGATGAAGGATGAAGGATGAAGGATGAAGGATGAAGAGTGTTCTTAGCAGCGGCCCCCTTCCGCAAGAGTACTCAAGCCACAGTCAGACCATCTGCGCAGGGACCCTGAGTCCGGGGCTTTTCTTAGACTGCTTCAAGCAGCGCTTTGCGTGTTAGCGGTGAAAGGCTGCGGAGATTTGTTACGGCTCGCTGCAGGCTTTCAATGACATAATCGACCTCCGCTTCAGTATTATCTTTCCCGAAGCTGAAACGAATCGACCCACGTGCCAGTTCGTCGTTGTGACCGAGCGCGCGTATCACAGGCGATGGTTCCAGAGTTCCCGACGAACACGCAGAGCCGGTAGAGACCGCTATCCCTTGCAGGTCTAAATTGATTAGTAGTCCCTCGCCTTCGATAAAACGAAATGAAATATTGGAAACGTGCGGCAGGCGCTCACTTGGATCGCCATTAAACACGATATCTGCGATGCGCGCGCGAACCGCAGCTTCAAACTTATCACGCAGCGCCCGCACCTGGGCGACCTGTGGTTGCCATTCGCTGCGAGCGAGCTCCGCGGCCGCGCCGAAAGCAACGATGTCGTGAACCGATTCCGTCCCGGCGCGACGTTCGCGTTCCTGATGGCCGCCGACATTTTGCCATTCCAACCGCACGCCACGGCGCACGAACAGAGCGCCCACTCCCTTGGGAGCGTAAAGCTTATGAGCTGATACCGAAAGCAGATCGCAGCCCAGCTTCTCGACATCGATGTTCAGGCGTCCCGCCGCCTGTACCGCATCAGTATGAAACCAAAGCTGCCGTTTCCCAGCCGCACGTACCTCGCAGATACACTGGGCGATCTCGGCAATAGGTTGAATGGTTCCGATCTCATTGTTGGCGAACATTACGCTGACTAACACAGTGTCTGGCCGGAGTGCTTCACGCAAGTCTTCTACGCGGACTATTCCATTCTGGTAGACCGGCAGACGTGTAACTTCCCAGCCTGCCTTCTCCAGCGCATCGCAGACGCCCCGCACTGAAGGATGTTCGATTTCGGACGTGACTATGTGGTTTCCATGGCTCGACGCCGCTTCGCAGAGACCACGGATGGCCAGATTATTGGCTTCGGTGCCCCCGGAAACGAAGACTATTTCGTTAGCCCGCGCTCCTAACAATAACGCCAGGTTGCGGCGGGCCCGGTCAACCGCGGCGCGCGCCTCCTGGCCGAAGGAGTGGACGCTTGAAGGATTCCCAAATCGATCCGCCAGGTAGGGCATCATTGCCTCGACGACCCGTGGATCGACAGGCGTGGTGGCGCAATGGTCCAGATAGACTTTCTGCGAAGAAAAAATAGTGTCCGGTCGTTTCATACCAACCACAGACCGATTCCAGGCATCTGAAGGCACGAACGCTAACCGTTCATTCCCAGGGTAAGTCGTGACTCTCCCGAAAGTGCCGACAAGTCGATTTAGGCAGAATCAAGAATCAAGGCCGGTCGCCCCGAGCCACAGTGCTCGTAACAGCACGCCGGGCCCCATCCACTTACGTTGCGAGTCTAGGATGCACGGTGGGACCCGTCAAGGATACAAAGTTTGTCGCTTGAGCAAATTATTGTGGTAGCATCCCCTCGCACGAGGCTGGATCCCGGACGCGACGGTCGGACCGTCAACGCAGACATCTCCGGAGAGAAAATTATGAGAATGATGAAGTCTTTTACGATGGTTCTGTTGGTCGTAAGTGCAGTGTCCTGGGTGGCCATCTCGACCACCAGCGCGCGCGACGCAGAGAGTCAGGGTTCGACAGCTCTGGAAAGAGGGTACCGGACTGGTTACTCAGACGGCTATCAGGCCGGATATAGCGACCAGGCCGAGCGTGCTGCGCGAGACTATGCCAACAAGGAAGATTACAAGCGGGCCGATCGCGCCTATGTCGATGCCTGGGGACCCATCGAAGATTATCGCGATGGTTATCAGCAGGGCTTTGAGATTGGTTACCAGAACGGATTCGAGCGACAGTCTTTCAATTCGTCACTTCCCTCCGGATTCAAGAGACGGGGCAGTGGCGACAGCCAGCCTGTTCCAACTTCTGACTCGTCGCCTGCGACAACTGATCCGGCAGCGACGTCCGACTCGACGACGGTGGATCCGCGCGACACATCACCCGCGGGCACCCGCAGCATTCTATCGATACCGCGTGACTCGGTCTTCTTAATCGAGTTGGAAAACTCGCTTTCCACCGACGTCAGCCAGCGCGGCGATCGCTTCCAGGCGCGCGTGATTGAACCTCGGGAATATGCGGGTGGCATTATTGAGGGACGCGTGACACACGTAGAGCGAGCGGGAAAACTCAAGGGAACTGCGCAACTCCAGCTCTCCTTCGAGCAGCTCAGAATGCCCGACAACCGCTCAACCAATCTGCACGCTGAGGTTGTGGACGTGCTGCCAGACGCTGGCAGCAGCGGCATTGGCGATGTGGATCGCGAAGGCGGCGTCAAAGGGAAGGATTCGACCAAAGACGATATCTCCAAGGTCGGGGCCGCCACCGGCATCGGAGCCATCATTGGCGCCATTGCTGGTGGAGGTAAAGGCGCAGCGATTGGGGCAGCGATTGGCGGGTCAGTTGGCACCGCTGGAGTCTTAAGCTCGCGCGGCAAAGACGTACGCCTGGCTCGTGGACAACGGCTCATGATTCGCACCTCGACCGACACCCAGCTCCAGTAGAGAACCGGCAGCGGAAGCAGGAAAGAGAGTGACATGGAGACGCGGGGACACGGTGCACTGACATCGGGTCGCCGCGTTTCTGCGTTGACAGATTTCCTTCGCTTGTCACGTATAGGGCACTCTGCTATCTTCGGATAAAACTGTTCCAAAGGACCCACGAATCGCATGGAAAAACCAAAGGAAGCTGCCGCCCCAACGACTGCCGGACTGAGAGGTGTGGCAGCGGCAAGCTCCTCAATCTCGGACGTCAATGGTGAAAAGGGCGAGCTCATCTATCAGGGCTATAACATTCACGACCTGGCGACTAAATCCACCTTCGAAGAAGTAGTTTTCCTGCTCTGGCACAAACGGCTGCCGAAAACCAGTGAACTGGCAGCGTTGAAGCAGGAGCTCGCGGAAAACTATCAGCTGCCTGCGCCAGTTGTTGATCTCATGCGCAGTTTTCCTCGCGAGGCGGATCCGATCGACGTCTTGCGCACGGCCGTTTCGGCACTCGAGTTTTACGATGCTTCCGCGCGAGATCTATCGCGCAGCAAGGCACTCAAGACCGCTACCCGCCTGACGGCGCAATTTCCCGCTTTGGTAGCAGCCAACGATAGATTACGTCGCGGGCTGGCGCCTCTCGAACCCGATTACACCAGAAATATCGCCACGAATTTTCTTTACCAATTGCGAGGCGAAATGCCTTCAGAGCATGACGCGGACATATTCGATAAGTGTCTCATCCTGCACGCGGATCATGAGCTAAACGCGTCAACCTTCTCCGCGCGTGTGATTGCCGGTACACTTGCCAGCCTGTATGCCGGCGTCACGGGCGCAATCGCGGCGCTGTCCGGACCACTACATGGCGGCGCCAACACCGCAGTGATGAAGACTCTGCTGGAGATCGGCACGGTCGATAAGGTTGACAGTTTTATTAAGCAGGCGCTGACCAACAAGCGAAAGATCATGGGCTTTGGCCATGCGGTCTATCGCACCGAGGATCCACGGGCGACGCACCTGCGGCGGTTTTCGAAAGAGATGGGCGAACGGGTGGGCGACAGTAGGTGGCACGAAATGTCGCGGCGTGTTGAGGAAGTGATGATGAGGGAAAAGGGCTTGTTTGCCAACGTCGATTTCTATTCAGCCTCGGCCTACTACTCGATGGGCATTCCGCTCGATCTGTTCACGCCAATTTTTGCTGTCAGCCGCATTAGTGGCTGGACGGGCCACATCCTTGAGCAGTATGCCGACAACAAGTTGATTCGCCCGCGCGCCGAATACATCGGCGCCCGAGATCTTCCCTATCTGCCAATCGACAGCAGGTAATTTGTCGTCGGCGCAGCTGCTTCCCAAAGGGAAGTCGCCTGACCGAATCTGTCTACTCAGCGCGGCGCGGATTCTCAGCAGAAGTTAATCGCTTCATCTCCGGCGTGGCCACCACAAGGTTGGTACGCCAGATGAAGAGCGTGGATAAGATTAAGGCCACAGTGCAGGCGAGCCCGCCTTCGATTCCATAACTTCCACCAGTCAACCAGGCAGGACCGCGATCCACCGCCTGCAACAACGGAGAGGCTGAGAGTTTCAGTCCACTTACCGGTAATCCAAAGACTGACCCCAGGGTCCAATTCCAGGCCCAGTGAACTCCAAGTGGAAACCAGAGACTGCGCGTTTTCAGATAAGCCATCGCCAGCCAGAGTCCGGCCAGCGCAGTATTTATAAATGTGAAGCCTGCCACCACATTGGGGTTTTGCAAGTGTGCCAAAGCAAATGGCAACGAAGTGATCAGCACCGCCAGCCAAGCGAGACCGGCCCGGGTTAGCGTCTGCAGCGGATATCCGCGGAAGAGAGCTTCCTCTGCCAGCGCCGCAACTATGAATAAAACGGCGGTCGTCGCCAATGCCTGGAGAACTGAAGGCAAAAGATCTCTGCCCGAAAGGGAAAACCGCAATCCGCCGCCGGCCACCGCAACTGCCGCGGCAAGAGCCAGCGAAGCGCCGCCAACAATCGATCCCATGAGCAGATCCCTTCCCCACCTCGCGTGCAGTCCGAGACCCAGCGCGCGCCACGGCAACCCTTCGAGCCAGCGATTGCAGAACCAGCCTGCCAGCAGACCCGAAATAAGAAAGACGAATCTGAAGATGATGTTTTCAAGAAAACTGCCAAAGGTGAAATGCAGGTGTTCACTGAGGACAACCAGGAGCCTTACCAGCGAGCCCAAGCTGAACATCAAACCACCAAATACGAGGATGAAAAGACCAAGGCGCCAACCGCTGCGCAATCTACCGGCGTCATTTACGAAGGGAGCGTATGGGTTCATAAAAAGGATAAAGGAAGTGAATGGTGCGCATTCTAAACGACCGAAACCTGGTTTGCGAATGGTTCGTCGCGTCCGACAGTCAAGCAGGCAAACCATTGAGAGCAGGAGTGCGCTCCAGTGGGTACCACCCGGTTGTACTGCGGAGGCAAGAGTTGCGGCAGCCCTATGATAAACTTTCGCACACATTTGATGAACAAAACCTCAAACACTGAATCAGAAAGCAGGAAACGCCGCCGACCCTGGGTGCCCTGGGTATTTGGTGGGGTCGTGGTCCTGTTGCTATCGGTGATTGCCTCGCAGCAGCTTTGGCTATGGACCGTGATCCGACCCGACACGGCTTCCGATACGCTGGTTCTTTATGCGCTCTCGACGCTGAATTTCGTGGCGTTCGTGGTCTTTTCGTTTATTTTCATTCGCAGCCTCTTGAAACTTCGCCGCGAACGTCGAGAGCGCGAGCTGGGATCGAAGATCAAGACGAGGTTGCTGGTTTACTTTATTGCGATTAGCTTCCTGCCCATTACCGCGATGGCGGTCTTCTCCTATCTCTTCCTGAATCGCTCCCTGGAAAAGTGGTTTAATCCGTTTCCACAGGCAGTGGTGCGGGAGGCGCGCGAAGTGCAGCGCGAGGCAGTTGCGACAGAGATTCGCAACCTTCGTGATACGGGAGCCCTGGTCGCGGTACTGCTCAAGAAGCAACCCGAATCTGCATGGCAACAAACGCTGGACCAAATCGTGACCGCCAGCCATTTTTCCGCAGTCGAGATCGTGACCTCCGAGGGGCAGGTGCGCCTGAGGAGCGAAGCTAACCTGGCGGATAGCGACCGCGTCCTGCTCGAACCATTATTAGAAAAAGCGCGCCAAAATGTCAGTGGCGCCAATGAGAGTCTGGCTGACGGTAAAGGGTTCGACGTGATCGCCGTACGCTTTTCGGAGAATGAGAGCCTGTTGATCTCGCCTGCTCGGCGTAATGACACGGATCTGAATGACAAAATAACGGGCTCGCAAAGTGAGTATCAGAACCTGGTGCGCCGGCAAAAGAAAGTCCGCTGGCTGGGAATTTCCACGCTTGGGCTCCTGACATTGATCCTGCTGTTCGTCTCGAGTTGGGTAGCGATATATCTTGCGCGCGGCATCGCTACGCCCATCAAGGCCTTGGCCGAAGCCTCAAACGAGATTGCGAGAGGGAATCTTTCCTATCGGGTGACAACATTTGCCGAAGATGAGCTCGCCCTCCTGGCCCATTCGTTTAATCAAATGACGGCCCAGCTGGAAGAGAATCGCAAACGGATTGAAGTGGGCGCCGCCGAGTTGCGCGAAAAAAATCTCGCGCTCGAGGAACGTCGCAATTATATCGAGACGGTACTTGAATCGCTGTCGACGGGCGTGATTTCACTTGACGAGAATAATCGCGTCACGACCATCAACGCCGCCGCTGCCCGGATGCTCTCAGTCGGAGCGATTGCTACTGGACAGGCTCACTTTGAGGAATTGCTCTGCGACGATGATCAAGTCGTGCTTAGCCGGTTGCTGCGCCGGGCGCGCCGCACCGGGCAGACGAGCGAACAGACGCAACTGGGAACCGCCTCGCCTGAGAAAGGCGGGGCAATTCCGGTGGCCTTGACCGCCACAGCGCTAAATGGTCTTCCTGGCCGAGGCGCAGGAGTGGTGCTGGTAATTGAGGATCTCTCCGAACTCCTGGCAGCGCAGCGAGCGGCCGCCTGGTCGGAGGTTGCCCGGCGCATGGCCCATGAAATCAAGAACCCGTTAACGCCGATTCAATTGTCGGCTGAACGCATTGCCAGAAGCTTTCACCGGTTGGACGGAAACGACAACGCCAATAAGGGGAATGGCAGCGGCAGCCAATCCGCTCGCTCAAGCCCGGCACAAGCTGAGGAGACGCATGTGGGTGCAGTAATTGACGAATGTACAGAGACCATTACGCGCGAGGTCGCCGGCTTGAAAGCGATGGTCGATGAGTTTTCGCGTTTTGCCAGGTTGCCGCTGGCCAGGCTGGAGCCGGGCGATCTCAACGAAGTCGTGCGCCAGGCTGTGGGACTATATGAGGAGCGGCTCGAGGGCGTCAGCATCAGAATGGAGCTTAATCCCAACTTGCCGCTGGCCCTGCTCGACAGCGAGCAGTTTCGCCGCGTCTTTGTAAACCTGATTGATAATGCATTGGCTGCATTGTCGGATCAGGAAGGCGAGCGTTTGATTACGATTTCAACGTCCTGCAAAAGCGACGGCAGCGCCTTGTTTGCTGAAGTCGGCGACACTGGCCATGGCATTCAACCCGCGGCCTTTCAAAGATTATTTCAGCCGTATTTCTCAACGCGTGGTACCGGCACCGGGCTGGGATTGGCAATCGTCCAGAGGATTGTGTTGGAGCACCGGGGACGCATTCAGGCCCGGGCAAATTTCCCGCAGGGAGCAAAATTTGTAATTGAATTGCCCACGCTCAATACATGATTGCCGAGTCAGGGGTGCCGTTGCACCTCCTTTTTCGGCCCCTGAGATATGTCTGATTCTATACTGATCGTTGACGACGAGCGCGGCATCCGTGAGTCGCTGCGGGGCGTGATGGCTGACGAAGGCTTCATGGCCGACGCGGTCGCCTCCGGCGAAGACTGCCTGAAAGCCCTGGAGCGCAAACCGTACGGTTGTGTGCTGCTTGATGTCTGGCTGCCGGGAATCGACGGCCTGGAAACGCTCAAGCAGCTGCGCGCTCGCGGCTCTGACGCAGCAGTCGTCATTATCTCAGGGCACGGCAACGTCGAGACCGCCGTGCGCGCTACCAAACTAGGGGCTTTTGACTTCATCGAAAAGCCGCTTTCAATTGAGAAAACAGTCCTGGTCGTGCGCAATGCCCTACGACAGCGCCAGCTTGAACTTCTGAATGCCGAGCTGACGGCTGAACTGGCGGAAGAGTACGTAATGATTGGTGAGTCGGTAGCGATGCGTGCCCTGCGACAGCAGATCGCGGTGGCCGCTCCCGCCGATGGACGGATTCTTATTTCCGGCGAGTCCGGGACTGGTAAGGAGTTGGTGGCGCGCGCCATCCACTCGCAATCACGACGTTCGGGTGCGCCCTTTATCGAGGTCAACTCGGCAGCCATACCCGAAGAGCTGATCGAGTCTGAATTGTTCGGACACGTAAAGGGATCTTTCACAGGCGCCACGGCCGCCAAGAAGGGAAAGTTTGAGCTTGCTGACGGCGCTACCTTATTCCTGGATGAAGTTGGGGACATGAGCGGCAGTCTGCAGGCCAAGGTCTTGCGCGTGCTTGAAGAGCAGCGGTTCGAGCCAGTGGGCAGCAGCTCAGCCATCGATGTTGACGTGCGGATTATCGCGGCCACCAACAAGCGACTGGACCTCGAAATCGAGCAGGGAAAGTTTCGCGCCGACCTTTATTATCGTCTGAACGTCATCCCGTTTGAATTACCGCCCCTGCGGGAACGCTTTGAGGACATTCCCTTGCTGGTTGAGCATTTTAACCTCAAGTTCTCGCACGCCTACGGCAGGGAACCGAAAGAGTTTTCGGACGCCGCTTTGGCTGATTTGCAGGACTATTCGTGGCCGGGTAATGTGCGCGAATTGCGCAATACGATTGAGCGCGTCGTGATCATGCATTCCGGGAGAAGTATCGACGCAGCCGACCTGCCGCCTCACGGCAAAGAAGAACCGCCCGCGGCCTCTTTCCGCTTCCCCTCCTTTAAAGAAGCCACTGACGCCTATCACCGCGAATTCATACAGAATAAGCTTGCGGAAGCGGAGGGCAACGTGTCGCGCGCCGCGGATTTGATGGGCGTGGACCGCAGTCACCTCTATCGCCGCATGCGGGCCCTGGGTATCTTAAATCGCGGCGAGCGTTCCGGGGCGTCGTAACATCAAACTGCCGCAGCGCATGGCGGTGTGGTAAGATTCAGGCGCCGGCATTTGCGGTTGAAGTAAGCAGCGAAAGCGATTACGGACCCGCGGCTGAAATCAAGCTGGCCCGCAAGCGAACCGACTATTTTGCTGCCGGTACTGTGGTAGTTTGGGATGTGGATTTGTTGAGCGACGAGGTCGTGAAGGTCTACCGCGCGAGTAGCCTGGAGGAAAACGTCTATCGGCGCGGTGACAGCGCCGAAGCAGAACCCGCTGTGCCCGAATGGTCCATGGCGTTGGACCAGCTTTTCACAAACTCCCCGGGCTGCTAGCCTGTTGAATTTTCAAAGCATTATTTGAGGTCATAATGGATTTTACTACGAAAGAATTGTTGAAGCGGTATGCACGCCTGGCAGTGGGCCAGCCTTTTTCCCCAATCCTGCTGAATATTCTGGTTACCTCCGTCTGCGACATGCGGTGCACGCACTGCTTTTTCACGGACGAGCTGGATGACCGGCCGCGCAAGAAGCTGCAGATGAAGACGCACGAGATGCAAAAAATCTCGGAGACGCTCGGTGGTAATCTTGGCGTTCTGATTCTCGCCGGCGGCGAACCATTTACGCGCAAGGATCTGCCGGAAATCGCGCGCGCCTTTTACGAAAACAACAAGCTCGAGTCGATCTACATCATGTCGAATGGCCAGATTCAAAAACGAATCTTCCCCGATGTGACCCGAATTCTGGAAGAGTGTCCGGGACTTAACGTCACTGTTGCCCTGGGCATTGACGGCCTTAAAGATCAGCACGAGAAAATCCGCCAGAAGCCAGGCTCATGGGACATTGCGATCGATACTGCGCGGCAATTGCAAGGCATTAAGAAAGAGTACCAGCGGCTCGATGTGCAAACGTGTACCTGTTTTATGAACACCAACCAGGACACGATTTTTGAGTGGTACGATTTTCTGAAGTATGACCTCAAGCCCGACAAGGTGAATTTCAATTACATTCGCCCGCCTTCGGCGGATCCGCGGGAGTTGGAGATCGATCATTCGCGCTATACGCAGCTGGCCCGGATGATCGACGACGATTCACGTCACGCGGCCATCAAGAATAATTACGGCGGCGACGCCGGGTTTTTTAAGGCGGCAATTGATATTTACATGCATGGCTTGATTGCCAAAACACAGGAAACACAAGAGGCGCAAATGACCTGCTATGCCGGAACGGCGGGCGGTGTCATCTACGATGAGGGTACCGTGTCGTCCTGCGAAAATCTGGCGCCGATCGCGAATCTGCGTGACTATGATTGGAATTTTCAAAAGCTTTGGGCCTCGCCGGCGATGGCCGCCAGGCGCAAGCAAGCAGCCGCCGGTTGCTTCTGCACCCACGAATCAAACAGCTATTATCCATCGCTGCCTTTCAATCCCACGCACTTGATCAAGATCAAGAAGCTCGAGCGGGAGATGAAAAAGGCTCGTCGCGATATGGATCTGACTCAGGAACAGCTCGATGGCGCAACCGTGCGCGTGTAACCGCCAGGCGCGCTTGTTATGAAGGAAGCCAAAGTCCCCAAGATTCTTATCATTTCATCCGACACAGGTGGCGGACACCGCTCGGCGGCGGCCGCTATCGTCGCTGGCGTGCAAAAGTTTTTTGAAGGGGAGTCCTACGCTGTCCGGGTCGTTCGGGCAGTTGAGGAATCTCATGAGCTCAGTGCCCGGCTGGTTCGTTTCTATAACTGGATGTTGCGCAACCGGCAGCATTGGATGAAGTATTTCTACTGGGCCATGAACCGGGTGCGGCCGGAGACGCGCGAATTTTTTCATTCGCGTTGTATTGGCTACGTGCGCGAGTTGTTCGAACGCTGGTGCCCGCACATCGTAGTCAGTGTCCATCCGCTGACGCAGCACATCTTCGCGCGAGTTCTCAAAGAATTAAAACTGGCGGATCGAATTCCGCTCGTCTCGGTGGTCACTGATCCCTGCTATGGCTTTTGGAAGGGCTGGGCCTGCGACGACGTGACTCTCTACCTCGTGGCCAGCGAAGACGCGCGTCGCCAATTGCTCGACTATGGTGTACCGGCAGAGCGCATCAAGATTTCCGGGATGCCCATCCACCCCAAGTTTACTTTTCCGGACGAAGCTGCCGCCCAGGCGGCGCGGCGCGCCCTCGGCCTGGATCCGGAAAAGTTCACCGTCTTTGTCAATGCCGGCTGGGAGGGCGGCGGCAACATCCCGGAGATCTTCCGGGAATTGATTCACGGCCAACTGGACATCCAGGCCATTTTTCTCGCAGGTCGAAATGAAGAGCTGCGCGCCACCGCACAATCGCTGGCTTTGCAGGCGTCTTTCCCGATTAAGGTAATTGGTTATTCCGACCATGTGGAAGAGTTAATGACTGCAGCCAATGTCATGATTTCCAAGTTGGGTGGCCTGACAACTTTTGAAGCGCTCGCCTGTCGCGTGCCCATCATCGCCGACGCCATCACCACTCCGATGCCGCAGGAGCTGGGAACAGCAAATCTGATTATCAAACGCGGCGCCGGCATCCTCTTGAAACAGGCCAAAGACATAGTACCGGTAGTTCGACGGATGGTTGAGGATACGGCCCACTATTCAGCTATGCGCGCGGCCACCGTTACGGTCGGATTTCCAAATGCCACCCGTCGGATTGTCGAAGAGATTGCAGCTCTCCTGCCTGCTCCCGCTCAGCTCGAAGAAGAAGCACGTCTGGCCGATGTCATCTCAGCGTGATCTAAAGATGCCGCGCGTATCCGGGCGCGAGAGAACTAACGCAACTCACTCATGTTTTCAAATGAGGCTTGTTGACGGACGGCCCGTTTCGGGCTTTAATTCGTTCCGCACCAGCGTTTCCATTTCAGAACTGTTGGGCAGTTTGAAAGAGTGACACTCGTTTTTGCGCGTGAAGTCCTGGCGTTAAGGTCCGTATCGCTATTATTTTATCGCCCGCTGGCGTTCGCCGAAGCGGGCTTTTTTGGGAGACCAAGCCGGTGAGTCTATTGCTTGAGGGTAAACGGGCCTTTATTACGGGCGGCACCCGCGGTATTGGGGCCGCGATCTGTGAGGTATTCGCGCGTGAAGGCGCGGACGTGGCCTTCAATTACAATTCCCGCGACGACCTGGCTGCCGAAGTTCGTGCCAAAATCGAGGCCCTGGGCCGTCAAGCCCTCTCGTTCAAAGTGTCGGTCACTGACCGCCTGGGTATGAAGAAGGTGACGCGGGAGATCGTTGAGCTCTGGGGCAGCATCGACGTGCTGGTGAACAATGCCGCGATCAACCGCGGCGACAACTTTGCCACTACGACTGATCGAGCCTGGGATGAGGTGATTCACACCAACATCGATAGCCTGTTTGCGGTGACCAAGCCGATTTACAAAAGGATGATCCGGCAGCGCAAGGGAAGCATTCTGAACATTACATCCATCGGTGCCTTGCGCGCTCTGCCTACCGCAGTGCACTACGCGACGACGAAAGCGGCCATGATTGGCTTCACCAAATGTTTGTCGCGCGAGGCCGGTACGTTTGGCGTCAAGGTTAACGCCATTGCGGCGGGAATTTTCGATACGGAATTGGCTGCCGCTTTGCCGGAACGCCTGCTTCAGATGCATGCCTTCTGGGCCTCAGCCGGTCGCCTGGGCCGGCCCGAGGAGCTGGCTGAATACGCCGCCTTCATGGTCAGTGACCGCAACAGCTTTATGAATGGCGAAGTTGTCATCGTCGACGGCGGCGCCATCACTTAAACGGCCGTCCAACGCACTCCGGGTCTTCCAGCAGTTACAACACCGCGGGCGTCCCGCCATCATCCAGCGACCGACGATCCCTCAAGCGCGGCCAGGCGCTTTTCGAGGTCGCGCAGTGTGCGTTGCATCTCGCCCAATCTCCGGAACGCCGCAGTTGAGCGCAGCCAGTCGCGATTATCAAAAGCAGGGATGCCGGAAATCATCTTGCCCGGCGGCACGTCGTGGCTGGTTGCGCTCTTGGCTGTCAGCACCACGTCATCGCCTATCGTCAGATGCCCCGCTACTCCCGCTTGTCCCGCCAGAATGACGCGACTTCCAATATGCGAACTTCCGGCGAGGCCAACCTGAGCACATAATAGAGTGTCTTCGCCGATATTGCAGGAGTGACCAACCTGCACCAGGTTGTCAATCTTCGTCCCTCGCCCAATTCGGGATTCTCCCACTGACGCGCGGTCAATGGTGGTTCCGGCTCCGATCTCGACATCGTCTTCAATGACCACGTGACCGCTTTGTGGGATCTTCAGCCAGCGACGTTGTTCGTCTTTGGCATATCCAAATCCGTCGCAGCCAATGACAGAGTTGTTGTGAATGGTGACGCGCGCTCCAATTTGTGTGCGCTCACGTATGGCCACGCCGGAGTGTATTATCGAATCATTGCCTATCATCACTTCTTCGTAAATGGTGGCATTCGGATATATCTTCACGCCCTCGCCGATCTGCGCGCCTGGACCAATCACCGCGAAAGCTCCGATATAGACTCTGTCGGCAATCTTCGCCGTCAGATCGATAACCGCAGCAGGATGGATAAACGCTTCGAAGGCTGGCTCCGGATGAAATATTCTGAGCGCGCGAGTGAACGCCAGATAAGGGTCCGTGGCGCGCAGGACCGCAATATCGTCGCGTTCTACAGCAACCCCGGCAGCAGCATAAACGGCGGACGCGCGGGTTGATTTCAGGCGCGGAGTGTATCGCGGATTGGCGAGAAAAGTTACCTGGCCCGTACCGGCCGTGTCGAGTCCCGCGGCCCCCACTATTTCGATGTCGCTTGCCGGCTGACCGTCAAGCTGAGCGCCCGTCTGCGTTGCCAGTTCTGAGAGTTTCATGGCGCGCAGTTTAGCATGAGCACCTGGGACCGCACGCATCCTGCGTGCTGAAAGTGGGTGTAGGGTCTTCCAGCGATTACAGGGGCGTAATCGGATCAACCCCGACGTTTATTGGAGGTGCGGGGGACCACGGTCCATGGCCCTCCCCATGCCAGCATCCTGCGTGCTGAAAGTGGGTGTAGGGTCTTCCAGCGATTACAGGTCGTAATCGGATCAATCTCGACGTTGGTTGAACGTGCGTGGTGGCCAGGATCCGGTCATCCAGCGATTACATGATCGTAATCGGATCAATCTCTATATTTATTGAACGTGCGGGGTGACCACGGTCCAGGGTTCTGCCCACGCCAGCATCAATTAACTGACGCAGGCGACGCCGGCTGCGCGACTTCAGCAGCAGTTGAATGCGATGCTCGCCCTTGAGGCGGGCCAACGGCGCGGGTGCGGGACCAAGTATGCGACAGGCACGAGCTTCGTTTGCGGCGTCCAACTGCTGGCGGAGTGCCAGCGCCGTAGCCCTGGTCTTCGGAAGATCCGAACCATGGACCAGCAGCGAGGCCAGGGCCACAAAGGGGGGATAAGAATGATTCTGCCGGTAGCGAATCTCTTCCTCATAAAAGCCTTGATAATCCTGCTGACAGGCATGGAGCAGCGCGTAATGTTCAGGATGATAGGTTTGAATTAGTACCTGCCCCGGTCGCTCACCGCGTCCGGCACGTCCGGCTACCTGGGTGATTAATTGAAAAGTACGCTCAGCCGAGCGAAAGTCCGGCAATGCCAGTCCGGCATCGACCGATACCACGCCGACCAGGGTCACGTTTGGGAAATCGTGACCTTTGGCCAGCATCTGTGTGCCGACCAGCATGTCGAGCGCGCCCTCGCTAAAATCAACCAACGATTTTTCAAACACACGGCGACGCGATGTGGTGTCCCGGTCAATGCGCGCAATCCGCAAATCAGGGAACTGTTGGCCCAGCATCTCCTCCAATTGCTCCGTGCCTTCGCCAACATAGTAAATATATTTCCCGGCACAGTTGGGGCACTCTTTGGGAGCGGCCCGGCGGTGGTTGCAGTAGTGACAGACAATCACTCGCTCGCTCTGGTGATAGGTAAGTGTGACGTCACAATTGGGGCACTGGATCGATTCGCCGCAGGAGCGACAGAGGATAAAGCTCGAATAGCCACGGCGGTTGAGCAGTATGATCGATTGTTCACCCCGCTGGTGTGTCGCCTCGATCGCCTGCAGCAGTTCTTCGGAAAAAACTGCTGGCTTTCCTTGCCGCGCAAAAGCTTCGCGCATGTCAATAATACTCGCGCTGGCCAGCGGCCGCTTGCCAATTCGCTCGGGCAAACTGAGATAGTGATATTTCCCGCCGCGAGCATTGTGAAACGATTCGAGCGAAGGGGTCGCCGAACCAAGCAGGACCACCGCTTCCGCTTTTTGCGCGCGCACGATTGCCGTGTCGCGGGCGTTGTAATGCGGGGAGTCCTGCTGCCTGTAAGTGGACTCGTGCTCCTCATCGACAATCACCAGGCCGAGCTTGCTCACCGGTGCGAAAACGGCCGAGCGAGTGCCGATTACGATTTGTGCCTGCCCATTTTTTACCCTCGTCCACTCATCAAAACGCTCACCGGTCGAGAGCGAGGAGTGAAAGATAGCCACCTGATCGCCAAACTCCGCCCGAAGCCGGCGCGAAAACACCGGTGTCAAGGCAATCTCCGGAACCAACATCATTGCTGACCGACCAAGTTCCAGCGCAGTTTGCATGGCCCGGATATAAACTTCGGTCTTACCGCTGCCGGTGACGCCATGCAACAGAAAGGTGCTGTAAGCAGCTCGCTGTAATTGCGCTGTGATTTCTTCCAGGGCCAGAGCCTGAGATCCAGTGAGTAGATGCGTTTCCGGGAGCGGTAAGGCGGCGCTCGAGAGTGGGTCACGCCGGACAGGAGCATCAAAAAATTCGATCAGGGTTTTCTTTTGCAGAGTCTTGATAGTCGACTCACTAACATCGGCCAGCCTGAGTAATTCCTTTAGCGGCAACGTGCCGGCTGAAGCTTCGAGGGTCTGGAGAGCGCGTCGTTGCGTTTCCGTCAGCGTGAGCCGATCGAAGTCGGAGTTCGCTTGCAACCGCACCACCCTTTGCATTTTTTCCTTGGCCAGCGCGCTGCGAGTCGCCTGCGTGATCAAAAGTGCCCCTTCTCGTGCAAGGGCGCGGGCCGCGTTCACTGCTTGCGTTTGACCGAGGGCGCGCGCCGCTGCGCGCAGACTCAATTGGCCCTGTGCCCGAACAAGCAGCAGGAGTTGGGCCTTGTTTGTTACTGCGCGCTCTGGTCTGAGTTGCGTGGCTGCCTCGCTCCCTTTGCCGGTTAGCGATAGGAGTTGTTCGATACTTTCAGTAATCCCCGGAGGCAGCGCGGCTTTGAGGACTTCGCCCCACGGCGCCGCGTAGTATTCAGCCACCCAGTGCGTGAGCGCCAGGATGTCCGGTGTCACAAGGGGAACCGCATCGATCAACTCTACGACTTCTTTGATTTCAGTTTCATTCAGGCCCGAGTTTTCTTTTAACTGGCAGCGCAGGCCCACGATGTAGCCGGTGAGAAGCTTTCGCCCGAAAGGTACGACCACGCGCGCCCCGGCCTGGGCCACATCGCTCATGGAATCTGCGAGTCGATAGGTAAATGTCTGTTCAACGTGCACTGGAAGAGCGACGTCGGCGTATTGTGGGGACTGAGCTTCAGCCGGCTTTATCGCCTGTGTCTGGGGGGCAGCTGGAAGATTTGGGTGCACTGGAAAACGTTAACGCGAATCGGCGAAATGGGAAAGGGAGGGAACGTTTGGAAAAGAGATCCCGCAAATGAACCACTGGCTGGCCGCCTCGGTCCGGTCAGTGCCTCACGACCGTTTGGCCGCGTCGAGATAAGCTCGCACTTTCTTTAAGTCTTCCCATGTCTCCCGCTTTTTAGAAGGGTCCCGCAACAGATAGGCCGGATGAAAAGTAGGCATCACCTTGATACCCTTGTAATCCTGGAAGTTACCACGCACGCGCGTAATGCCCTCTTTTATGTCAAGCAGGTTTTTCATCGCCGTATTTCCGAGGACAACAATTACCTCGGGACGCGCCGAGGCAATCTCTCTCAGCAGATAAGGCTTACAAGCCGCCACTTCGTCAGGCAGCGGCGCGCGATTGCTCGGGGGCCGGCAGCGATTAATATTCCCAATCAATACCTCTTCACGCTTGAAGCCGATAGCCTCAATTATCTTTGTCAGTAATTGACCGGCCCGCCCCACGAAGGGCCGCGCCTGGTCGTCTTCGTCTGCACCCGGAGCTTCGCCTACAAACATCAGGCGAGCGTTGCGACTGCCCTCAGTATGGACAATGTTTCGCCGGCCTTCGGAAAGGGGACAGCGCCTGCAAGGGCCCACCTCGGCCCAAATCTGCTCAAGGCTCTCATGAGATTGCGGCAAGGCTTCCTGCGTGACAGGGAAGATGGCAGAGAGCAGGTTTCCCGTTTTCGGTTGCGAGCGACCTGCCTCGGAGGGTACCGCTAAAGGTTTGGCTATTATGCGAGGACCTGCTTTTGCGGGGGTTGACCTTTGAACCTCGGTGGCGGGTGCGATTACCGGAACCGGAGCCCCCTTTGGCGCCGAGCTCTGAAAGCTTTCTACTCCGAGCTCCGCGAGATACAGAGCGTGTGTCCTGACTTCGTCAGCAATTTCCGCCAGCTCTTTGGGGATGGAGTCAGCCGACATGAGTTATGCAGAACCTCTGGATTTAGCGAACAGCGAGCCGGCCCTTTCCCGCAGCTTGACGATCTGATCGAGAATGCGGTGGGCGGCATCCTGCTTGGACATCTTAGGTAACGCGAGCGCATCGTCGCTTTCTTTAGTAAGGATCGTGATTATGTTGGTTTCAGTATCGAAGCCTGCGCCTTCCTGAGTGATGTCGTTGATCACCAGCAGGTCAAGCTGTTTTTTTCGCAGCTTTTCACGCCCTTGCTGGAGCACATCATTGGTTTCAGCGGCAAAGCCAATCACCAGGAGTCCATCGTGGCGATTGGCAGATACGTTGCCCAGTATGTCAGAAGTGCGCTCCAGCTTCAGGACCAACTCCTGATCCGATTTTTTTATCTTCGTATCTACTCGCGCGGCCGGGCGGTAGTCAGCAACAGCTGCTGCGGCGATAAAGATTGACGCATTTGGTATCTCATTGAGTACTGCTGAATGCATTTCTGCTGCGGAATGACCGTGGATGAGTGAGACATTGGGTGGCGCGCCAACCGTCGTTACCCCGGCGACAACCGTGACCTCAGCGCCGCGCTCCCGGGCCGCCTGCGCCAGTGCAAATCCCATCCGGCCTGAAGATCGGTTGGAGATGAAACGAACTGGATCGATCTCTTCCCGCGTAGCTCCAACCGTAATGAGAACATGCTCGCCGGTGAGGTCTCGGGCCACGGATCGTCTGCGCAAAATATCGAGCGCTGCCTGTACGATTATTTCCGGCTCGCTTAGCCGCCCGGGCCCAAAGGTGCCGCAAGCCATCTCACCCGCATCCGGTTCCAGTATCTGAACGCCATCCCTACGCAAGCTTTCAAGGTTTCGCTGCGTGGCCGGATGTTGCCACATGGTTGTGTTCATGGCCGGCGCTATCAGGACGGGCGCCGTCGATGCCAAATAAGTGGAACTCAGAAAATCATCTGCTACGCCATTGGCAAATTTGGCGATGATATTGGCGGTAGCTGGGGCTATCAGCAGCAGGTCAACGGTCTGGGAGTAGGTTATGTGGGCAATCGGATCAGGGTTGTCAGGAGAATAATCATCAACCACAACATGGGCTCCTGACAGGGCGCGAAAAGTAAGCGGTTGAACAAACTCGCAGGCCCGCCTGGTCATCGCCACTCGAACTTCGCACCCAGCTCGCTGTAGTCCCCGCAGTATCTCGGCGGCTTTGTACGCGGCAATGCCGCCGGTAATTCCCAGCGCAACTTTCTTACCTGAATATTTCGGAGGGTTTGCTTGATTGGCCATAGCCTTGATGGTCCGAACTTAAATCGATTGGAAAAGCAATGTAACATCGGGGACACAGGCGCGCAATATTACCGGAATGACTGGGGGCAGAGAATTGGGTATCATCGCTTGTTGCTCGCGCGGCTTGACGGCTGGCGATCTGCAGATTGGGAAACAAGAGCGGAAATGAGCTTAAGTCAGAAATACCTGCGCTTTCTTTTAGTGACCTGCCTGCTGGCGGCCACAGGGCCGGTCTTTGCGCAAGGACTGACGCGCACGGAGGGTGAGAGTTTCGGTCCAGTAGTAACGGCCTATTTGGGATATCTGCGAGATGAGCAGGAAGTAGTCGATGATCGGGTCAGCCGGCGAGAAATCAGCCGTTCTTATTATCGACGGAACTCGAATCGCATCCGGGCCCTGCGGGAAATTGCCATCAGTATTGCCCGCGAAAGCGGCAATGATTACCTCCCGGAATTGGAAGCGGTAACGAGCGACGAACTGAGTACGTTGTTTGAACGTCGCCCCAACATGGCGAGCCTGCCGGTTGGAAGGGTTCTCAACAATACCTTCCGCTATCTTGGATCGGTCCGTTCAGTTGAGGTTTTCTATGTCTTTGCGCGCCTCGATCCCTACGAGCAAGCCGAACTAAAAGCCAAGGGAACCCCCATTGGCGAGGAACCGGGGGCAGTCGACAATAAACCAGGCCAGGCTACCACGCGCCCTCGCAAGGTGGGTAACCCGTAAATTTGTTTGTGAAAGGTCAATTCGATAAGGACTGGGGCAAAGCGGAGTAAAGATGGAATTCGTTGAGGAACGCGCCAACCCTGGTCCAATGCGACTCAAAACCATACTGCAGGGGTGAAATTTTCTGGACTAGTACCCTCATGCATGCTATGCTCTTGCCGCTGATCTAAAAAAGCACAATTTTGTGTAAGACTTCGGCTAAATGGTTGTTGACACAAGGCTGGTAATCGTGTAAAAAAGCCAAGTGTTTTAGCCTTTGTGGCTCGCCATTGTACAGTTTTGGGCGTTTCGCACGGGTTGCTTAGGTGGGAAGAGAGCAGGAGCTTTAGTCTCCGGGTAATACCCCTGACCTGGCGCAAGCGCAATTGGAATTTGTTTTCACTATACGGGAGGAAGGTTAATGATTAACAAAACTTGGAGCCGCAAGTTCTTAGCGATGTCGGTCGCGGCGGCAGTTCTAAGTGTTTCATCAATGCTCACGTTGGCGTCGCCCGGGGCACGCGCAGCTGAGCTCGCTGTCAGCGGTGATGTCACAGTCAACGGTCAGAAAGCGATTTCTGGCGGAACGATTTTTTCTGATAGCGTCATAGTAACCGCCAAGGACAGCAGCGCGACAGTAAGTTTGGGCAAGCTCGGCCGGATCGAATTAATGGCTAGCACGAGTATCAAGCTCACATTTACAGATAAGAGTATTGCTGGTCTGTTGGATTCAGGGCGGGCGCGGGTTTCAACGCCGGCTGGAATTTCGGTTAATCTCACCACCAAAGATGGATCGGTTGTGGTTGATGGCAGCCAGGCGACTTCGTTTACCGCGAGCATGGAAAACGGTAATACGATGGTAAGTACAGAGACTGGCTTGGCTGAGTTGCGTTCTGGTACTACAGTAACCAAGATCGCAGCCGGTGAGAACGGAGTTGCCGGAACCCCGCAAATGAAGAAGGATGACGACGACGATGGCAAACTAAGTGGCGGTGCATTGGCGGCCATCCTGCTGGCCACCGGCGGCGCTGTTGCTGCTATTCTCTGGTCCATCCACAACAAGGACGATTTGAGTTTTGGTGGAACGGTAATCGTAGTCAGCCCGACGAAGTAACAGGCTCACTTAGATTGGCTCGTTGGCCGGAAAATACTGCGGCGCATTCTTCTTGCGCAACAGTCAGGAATGTGAAGTATTGCGGGTCACGCGAGAATTGCTCGCGCGTGACCCGCAAAGTTTTGTGATCAGCCAACCAGTTTTCCTTAACCTCCTTTCCAGAAGGTTCGCTCTCAAATGCAAATCGCAGTAATCGGTACGGGTTATGTGGGCTTGGTGACCGGTGCCTGCTTCGCAGAGTTTGGCGTCGATGTCACGTGTGTGGATGTCGATGCTGAGAAAATCGGCCGGCTCGCGGCCGGCATTATGCCCATCTATGAACCTGGTCTGGAACAGTTGGTGGCGAAAAATACTCACGCCGGCCGCCTACGTTTTACCACCGACGCCAAACAGGCGATTGAACAGTCGCTCGTGATCTTCCTCGCGGTAGGTACGCCACCCAAAGAGGACGGCTCCCCGGATATGAGCTTTGTTGAATCAGCCGGACGCTCAGTCGCAGAGCACATGAATGGCTACAAAGTCATAGTCACAAAGTCCACCGTCCCCATCGGTACGGGCGAGCGCCTGCGCCAATTAATTCGCGAGCACCAAACGTCAAAGGTGAACTTTGGCATAGTGTCGAACCCTGAGTTCCTGCGGGAAGGGGCAGCTATCAACGATTTCATGCGACCTGATCGCGTCGTACTCGGCAGTCGCGACGAAGAAGCCATCGCAATCATGCGCGACCTCTACCGACCGCTCTATCTGATCGAGGCGCCGTTTGTTATCACCTCACTTGAGGCTGCAGAACTAACCAAATACGCGGCCAATGCTTTTCTTGCCACTAAGATCTCGTTCATCAACGAGGTGGCGAACCTCTGCGAAAAGATCGGTTGTGACGTGCACGATGTAGCCCGGGCCATGGGAATGGATCGGCGCATCGGCGGGAAGTTCCTGCACCCCGGGCCAGGTTTTGGTGGCTCCTGCTTTCCCAAAGACACCAGGGCACTGGCCTCCGTAGCGCGCCAGTTTGGCAGCGAATGTCTCATCGTCGACTCGGTAATTGAAGTAAACCAGCGGCAGCAGCAGTCGATGTTAGCGAAGATTGAGAAGTTGGTCGGCGATCTCAGCGGAAAGAAAATTGCTGTCCTCGGACTGGCTTTCAAGCCGGAAACGGACGATATGCGCGAAGCTCCTTCAATCGAGATCATACGGGGGTTACGCGAGCATGGAGCGAGGGTTTGTGCTTATGACCCCGTAGCGATGTCTGAAGCGCAGAAGATTCTCCAGGGAATTGAGTATGCAGAGGACGAATACACAGCGGTCACTGATGCTGATGCCCTGGTTTTTGTGACCGAATGGAACCAGTTTCGCGCTCTCGATATGTCACGTATTCGCGACCTGATGAAGAGTCCGCGGATTGCGGACTTGCGCAATATTTACGATCCTACCGACATGAGAGAGTTAGGCTTTTCATACGTCGGCGTGGGCCGTTAAGGGGATGGCGGATTTCGGATCTCCAATCATGGAATAAGCGCGGCTGTTGGCGGCAAAGCTCTAAAGATCTAATATCATCAATCTGAAATCTGCTAACCATTATGAGTCTGTCGGGTATAGCATTGGTCACTGGTGGAGCGGGGTTTATCGGTTCGCACATTGCCACCAGTTTAGCGGCGAGTGGCGCTCGAGTACGTGTAATCGACGATCTTTCGACGGGCCATCAGGAAAATCTGGAGGAGATTAAGGGCGACCTGGATTTTATCAAGGCGAGTGTGGCTGACGAATCGGCGTTGGCCCGAGCGCTGGAGGACGTGGAACTCGTATTTCATGAGGCAGCCATTCCCTCAGTGCCCCGGTCCGTTGAAAAGCCACGCGAGACACACGTTGCATGCATTGATGCGACCTTTTCGTTGTTGCTGGCTGCACGAGACAAAAAAGTGCGCCGGTTGGTTTATGCCGCGTCGAGCTCAGCCTATGGTGACCAGCCGATCCTGCCAAAAACCGAAGGTATGTCACCCGACCCCCTGTCGCCTTATGCGGTAGCTAAGCTGGTTGGAGAGTATTACTGCCAGGTATTCACACGGGTTTATGGCCTGGAGACGGTGTCGTTACGTTATTTCAACGTTTTTGGTCCGCGGCAGGATCCCGGCTCGCAGTACTCAGGGGTCATCTCTCGCTTCATCGATGCGCTGACGCGGAATGAGCGGCCGGTCATCTTTGGGGACGGTGAACAGTCGCGCGATTTCACGTACATTGAAAACGTAGTTCAGGCAAATCTGCGGGCGGCCGCAACCCAAAAGGGAATCGGTCAGGTTGTAAATATCGGCAATGGCGAGCAAACGACTTTGAATGAACTTTTCCGGGAGCTCAGAACGCTCACCGGCAAATCTGAGATCGAGGTTGAATATCAACCCGCCCGCAGAGGGGACGTCCGCCACAGTCTGGCAGACATTTCACGCGCCCGCGAGTTTCTCGGATTTGAACCCAGAATCGGTCTGCGCGAGGGATTGCAGCTAACCATCGATTGGTGGCAAGGAAGCCGCTACATGCAGCAGAATTCATGAAGCGAAAAAAGCAAACATAAGGAGTTGAGCCGAACGAAGGGCTTACTGCACTCCGGTTAGGCGGTCTGTCCGGTAACACTCTCCGGCTGCGGATTTTCTTCCGTTGCCAGCTTTCGCAAGCTTTCCAGATAAGGCGCACGCGCCACTCCCTTATCGGTGATGATAGCGGTGATTAAGTCGTTCGGTGTCACATCGAAGGCGGGATTGTGCACTGAGACGTCGTCGGGCCCCAGTTGTTGTTCGCCCATATGAGTGATCTCTCTTGCGGCTCGTTCCTCAATGGGAATTTCCAGACCGGAAGGTATGGACAGATCAAGCGTTGTGATGGGGGCGGCGACGTAGAACGGGATGTTGTGGCGTTGTGCCAGCACCGCGACCATGTAGGTTCCAATCTTGTTGGCGGCGTCGCCATTGGCAGCAATCCGGTCGGCGCCGACCACCACTGCATCAACTTTACCGCCTTTCATAACGTGCCCGGCCATGTTATCCGTGATGACCGTCACGGGGATGTCGTCCTTGGCGAGCTCCCAGGCAGTTAAACGCAGGCCCTGCAGGAATGGTCTGGTTTCGTCAGCGATTACTGCGATTCGCTTGCCGGCATCTCGAGCTCCGCGAATGACACCCAGAGCGGTTCCATAATCACCCGCCGTGGCCAGCGCGCCGGCGTTACAGTGGGTCAAAACCGTCGAGCCATCGGGAATTAATTCGGCACCAAAGCGTCCCAGAGCGCGGTTCGCCTCGATGTCTGCGCGAAAAATCTGTAACGCCTGGTCCACCAGAGCCTGTTTGATCTCGTCGATTTGCGCAGTCTGAGAGCTGGCCCGGCCGAATTCCTGCCGCATTTTTTCGATCGCCCAAAACAGATTCACAGCCGTCGGTCGGGTCTGACTCATCATTTCGCAGAGGCGGTTAAACTCCCCTTCGAGTTCTGTGACTGACGTCCCGAGAAATTGTTTTGCGCCCAGTGCCAGTCCCATGGCGGCTGAGACGCCAATGGCAGGAGCGCCCCGAACCATCATCGTCTTAATTGCATCGGCAACTTCTTCGCAGCTCTGCAGAGTGACGTATTTTTCTTCCGTGGGCAGCAGGCGCTGATCGATCATGCGCACGCCTTCGTCTGTCCACTCGACGGTTTTTATCATTGATATCGGACTCCTGAAAGGGTTGCAGGCATCTTATTAGGGAAGCCGCTAAAAGGCAAAAGGCAAAAGGCGGAAGGCGGAAGGCAGAAGGCAGAAGGCAGAAGGCAGAAGGCAGAAGGCGGAAGGCGGAAGGCGGAAGGCAGAAGGCAGAAGGCGGAAGGCGG
>Ga0209683_10000061_pt1 | contig 37812 bp, 30 predicted proteins | sample DOMMetBare2Fresh_FD_187474 | JGI IMG/M metagenome (GOLD analysis project Ga0209683, IMG submission 187474) | Wetland sediment microbial communities from St. Louis River estuary, USA, under dissolved organic matter induced mercury methylation -... | ecosystem: Environmental > Aquatic >... | reverse complement strand
TCATAACAAACGAACCCGACTGCATCCGCGCCGGCGCGGCCGGCGCTGAGGACATCCTCGATGCGGGTCAGTCCACAGATCTTGATGCGCGTGCGACTCATGCGAACGGAGCGAAGTCCTGGGCCGGGGGCAAATCGAAGGTCGCATCGTAGTCGACCGCCGTCAGGTACAGCCCGGCTGCAGAAGAAGTCGGTGCCGCGAGTCGCCGGTCACGAGCCGCCAGCAATTCGCCCACCCAGCTTGCCGGTTGGCGTCCGAGTCCCACATACACGAGCGTCCCAACCAGGTTGCGCACCATGTGATGCAAGAACGCGTTGGCCGCAAAGCGCAGGCGCAGCAATCGGCCCTGCTCGGTCAGTTCAACCATGCGCAAGTTGCGCACCGGCGATGCCGCCTGGCACTCGGCAGAACGAAAGGAACTGAAGTCATGACTCCCCGCCAGCAGAAGCGCCGCGTTGCGCATCGCCTCGATGTCCAGCTGGCGAAACACCCAGCCGACGCGACGCTCGAACAGCGGCGCCCGCACCGGATCGTTCAGCAGCCAGTAGTCATAACGACGCCCGCGCGCAGAGAAGCGCGCATGAAACTCGTCAGCAACCGGACGCGCCCATCGCACCGCGAGTGTCTGCGGCAGCCAGCGATTGACGCCGCGGACCCACGCATCAAGTGGTCGCGCAACCTCGGTATCGAAATGAACGACCTGGTAGGTCGCATGCACACCTGTGTCGGTTCGGCCGGCGCAGGTCGTCGCAATCAGCCGCCCGGAAAACTGGGCCAATGCACGCTCGAGCACATCCTGAACCGCAGCGCCGTTGGGCTGAGTCTGCCATCCGCAGAATGCCGCTCCGTCGTACTGAAGACCCAGCGCCAGGCGCATTTCGGACAAGGAAATGAAAAAGCCGGCGCGGGTCAGCCCGCGCCGGCTTGATCAATGGTTCTCAACCCTCGATCTGCTTCATCAGCTCGACCGCGGACTGGCGCTGCTCACGCGTTCCATCGCGCATGACTTCTTCGAGCAACTCGCGCGCACCGTCCTTGACGCCGAGGTCGATGTAGCCGCGCGCCAGGTCAAGCTTCGTGGACATTTGTGCGGCGAGCGGGCTCCCGGTCGGCGTTTCGGTTCTGCGCCCGCCCAGTTCAACGTCGGCCCCGCTCAGGTCAAAGTCGATCAGCGGGACGGTTGCCTGGTCGGTGTTGGACAGCAATCGCGGCGCGCGCTCTTCCGGCAAGGCACCGACTTCACCGATCAGGGATGGACGCGACAGCGTGTCATCGAAACCGGGAATCGTCGCGGAAGGTCGCGTTGTTCCGCGCGCGAGTGCGGTTTCCGTGGGCGGCGACGTAAACGAAGGAGCTGGCTTGGATTTCTTGCCCGGCAGATCCAGATCAAGATCGGGCAATGACGGAAGCTTGGCGATCGGCAACGTCTTGGGGGGCTCGAAATTCATGTCGAACGCGGGCACCGCGGGCGTTTCAGATTTGGCTGGCGTTTCCCGCTTCAGTGTGGTCAACGGCGCTTCGAGTTCGAAGTCGAGACCGGCCAACTGGGTCGGAGCATCGGACAGATCGGTTTTGACCGGTGAGACAGGAATGGACGGGGCCTCGGTCGGCTCCACGGGCAGCCTGGTCTCCACGCCCAGCCGCGAGTCGTTCTGCTGGTACGTGTCCTGCAACTTCTCTTCTATAGCCGCTTTCGAAAGCACCGTTTCCGGCGCAGGCTTGTTGACCGTCGATTTCCCGAACTCGAGGCTCGGCATCTCGGTGACAGGAATTGTCGAAGCTTGCTCAAGTTCCGCAGCCGACATTGCGGGCATGGGTGCCATCGCGCTCGTTGCACCCGCGCCAATCGTCGTGCCCGGGGTTAGACGCAACTCGGTGGTCGGCCCGCGCGTCGCCATTTCCGCCGCGGTGCCCGCCGCGCCGTATAGGGCGTTGCCCGGATCCAGCGCGCGGCCGAGCTTGACCGCGCGCTCCCACTCGTCACCCATCGCGCCAGTGCGCTCCTTCAACTCCTGGGCAACCGCATTGAAAGACGCCTTGTCACCGCGGCGTGAATAGATCTCAAGCAGTTTGGAGCGGGCAGGATGACGATCGGGTTGCAGGCGCAGCGCTTCCTTCAGGATCTCTTCGGCCTGCTCTTCGCGCCCGTAGGCGATATAAACGTCCGCCTCTGCGACCGGATCGACCTCGTTGGAGTCAAGCTGCGACGAGGAAGGAATGAAGCTCGAGTTGAACGTGCTCGTTGCGGCCGTGTCGACACTCTGCCCGCCGGTCTGGCCAAACAACGAGTTGCCACGCAGCCCCTCGGCCATCTCGAGGTCGCCCTTTTGGTCGGCCGACTTGCGACGGCGGTATGCAGCAAATCCAAGCAACGCGACAACGGCGGCCGCGAGCCCACCGATCGCGTAACCGGAAGTGTCAGCGAACAGGCTCTGCAGGAACCCTGGTTCTTCCGCTGGCGCCGCTTTGGCAGGTGCTGGTTTGGGTGCCTCGGCCTTCGGCGCTTCTGCCCTCGGTGCCTCGGCTTTGGGCGGCTCGGCCTTGGCCGGTTCAACCTTCGGCGTCTCGGCTGGCGTGGGCGCTTTTGCCGCTGTCTCCGGAGGCGGCGTCGGCGCGGCAACTGGCGCGGGCGCAGGTGTCGGCGCAGCAGCACCAGTCTTTGTCTCGGCCGCCTTCTGTGCCGTCGCACCGGCCTTGCTCTGAAGCTCCAGCGCCTGCTGCAGTTTCTGGTTCGTCTGTTCCAGTTCGGCAACGCGCTGCTGCAATTCCTTAAGCTGCCGGTCGCGCGCAACGGCTTCGTCCGCTGCCTTGGTCGCCGCTACTTGGCCCGGCGCAGTCGCGTCGGCCTTGGCGATCTTCAACTGATCGCCGGTTCGGGCGGGCGCTCCTTTGTCTTCCACCTTGGTGGTGACGCGTCCTTGTCCCGCCGCGGCGGGCGCAGACGGCGCAGTCGTACCAGCCGCCTGCGCAAGCCGGCTTCGATACTGCGAGAAGTCCGCGCTTTGAGCGGCGACTTCGCGCCGCGAATCCGCGACTCCTGTCGCCAGCGTTTCGCTCTCCGCGGGAATGCGCAGCGTGCTGCCGGCGCGCAGGATGTTCATGTTCTTCGACACGAACGCATCGGGATTGGCTCGAAACAGCGAAACCAGCATCTGATCAAGCGAAGCGGCCGGCGGCTTGGTCTGTTGAGCAATCTTCCCAAGTGTGTCCCCACGCTGGACCGCGTAAGTTGAAGCCGACGTCACCGACGCGCGTGTCGCAGGCGCTGCAGGCGCCGGGGCTGCCGCCGCGGCCGGGGGCGCCACCGGAGCCGGTGCCGCTTCCGGCGCCGGTGCAGGGGCACGCGCCACGGGCGCCACAACTTCCGGCGCGGTCTTCAGCGCGGGGGGGTCGAGCAGGACCGTGTATTCGCGCAGCACGCGCCCGGTTGAGGAATTCAGTTCGAGAAGCAGGTCCAGGAACGGCTCGTTGACCGCCGATGCCGAGGACACTCGCACCACAAAGCGGTTGTCGCCGCGCTTATCGAGCGCAAATCGCAACGAAGACAACGCGGGATTGAACTCAAGATTGGCCTGCCGGAATGCGCTCGCCGACGCAAGTCGCACCGCGAGTGACGCGGCCTCCTGGGAAGTGACCGACGTGACCTCGACTTCTGCCCGCAAAGGCTGGCCGAGCGCCGAGTAGACGGTCAAACGTCCCAAGCCGGCGGCGTCGACGACGGGCGCCGCGAACGCCAGACTGATCGCTAATGCAAGCGCGCACCGCGCCGATTTTGGGGATGAATTTTTCGTGGCCACGAATGCCTCTCGAGGGCGGTCGAAATCGATTTCGAACTTAACATCAGTGACTTAGCGGCGCAAGCTTAGAAGTCGCCGTAACTCCTCGTCCTGACGGCTGATAGGCGGGATGTTGCGGTCGCGCCAATCCCGCTCAGTCAAGACGATTCAGAAGAAGCCGCAGTATCCGACGCAGCGGTTCGGCGGCCCCCCACAACAACTGGTCCCCAATCGTAAACGCGCTCAGGTACTCACCACCCATGGCAAGCTTGCGCAGGCGCCCGATCGGAATTTCCATGCTGCCGCTCACACGGGCCGGGGAAAGCTCGCGGATGCTGTCTTCGCGAGTATTGGGAATGACACGAACCCAACGATTCGCCTCAGCCAGCAGCTTCTCGATCTGGCCAAGTGGGACATCGCGCTTGAGCTTGATCGTCAACGCCTGGCTGTGGCAGCGCATGGCACCGATGCGGACACACAGACCTTCGACAACGACGGAGCCGGGCTGACCCATCGGCGGTCGGCCGAGGATCTTGTTGCACTCGGCGCCGCCCTTCCACTCTTCACGGCTCACGCCGTTGCCGAGATCCTTGTCGATCCAGGCGATAAGGCTGCCGGCCAGCGGCACGCCGAAGTTGGCCTTCGGCAGACTGTCCGCGCGCAACGCGGCCGACGCTCTGCGATCAATCTCGAGGATGGCTGACTTGGGATCGGACAGCAGATCCTTGACCGCCGCATGCGCAAAGCCCATCTGGTCCAGCAGCTCGCGCATGTTCGGCGCGCCAGCACCCGAGGCGGCCTGATAAGTCATCGCGGTGACCCAGTCGACCAGATCGGCCTTCAACAGCCCATCGATCGCCAGCATCATCAGGCTGACCGTACAGTTGCCGCCGATATAGTCCTTCACGCCCTTGCCCAAGGCGCTCTTGATCACGGGCAAGTTGACCGGATCAAGGATGATCACCGCGTTGTCTTTCATGCGCAGCGCGGAGGCGGCGTCGATCCAGTAACCATTCCAGCCGGCGGCGCGCAGCTTCGGATGGATGTCGTTCGTGTAGTCACCGCCCTGGCAGGTGACGATCGTGTCGCAGGATTTCAGTGCATTGAGATCGCTCGCGTTCTTCAGCACCGGCTCGGCGCGCGTGATGTGCGGCGCCGCGGCGCCGGCGTTCGAGGTGCTGAAGAACACCGAATCGAACAGATCGAAGTCGCGCTCCGCCGCCATGCGATCCATGAGCACCGAGCCCACCATGCCGCGCCATCCAACAATCCCGACTTTCATTTCCGCCTCTTTCAAGTTCAAAGCCTCAAAGCGCCGCGACGACTGCGTCGCCCATCTCTTTCGTACCGACCTTGCGCGTCCCCTCGCTCCAGATGTCGGGCGTGCGCATCCCGCCCGCGAGCACACGTCGGACGGCGGTCTCGATGCGATCGGCCTGTTCCGCGCGGGCCAGCGAAAAACGCAGCATCATCGCCGCGGACAGGATCGTCGCCAGCGGGTTGGCCACGCCCTTGCCCGCAATGTCGGGTGCGCTGCCATGACTCGGCTCATACAACCCTTGATTGCGCTCGTTCAACGACGCCGACGGCAGCATTCCAATCGATCCGGTCAGCATCGCTGCCTCATCGGACAGGATGTCGCCGAACATGTTACCGGTGACGATCACATCGAATTTCTTCGGCGCCCGCACCAGTTGCATCGCCGCATTGTCAACATACATGTGTTCGAGCTCGACGTCACGATACTGTGCGTGCACTTCGGTCACCACGTCCTTCCAGAACTGAAACGTCTCCAGAACGTTGGCCTTGTCGACACTCGTGACTTTCCGGCTCCGCTTGCGCGCCGCCAGGAACGCGACGTGCGCGATGCGCTCGATCTCGGGTCGCGCGTAGCGCATGGTGTCGAACGCCTCCGGCTGACCCGCAAACGGCCCATCCGGCGCTGTGCGGCGACCCCGCGGTTGCCCGAAGTAGATGTCGCCGGTCAGTTCGCGCACAATCAGGATGTCCAGGCCCGAGACCACCTCGGGCTTCAGCGAGGACGCCGCAGCCAGTTCGGGATACAGAATCGCCGGACGAAAATTCGCGAACAACCCCAAACCCCTGCGCAGTCCCAGAATCGCCTGCTCCGGCCGCAGCGCACGCTCCAGTTTGTCGAATTTCCAGTCGCCGACGGCGCCGAACAACACGGCGTCCGCATCCTGCGCCAGTTTGAGCGTTGCGGCGGGAAGCGGGTGACCGTGCTTTTCATAGGCCGCGCCGCCGACATCGGCAAACTCCAGTTCGAGCGGCTCGCCTAGCGCCTTGAGCACCTTGACTGCCTCGGCAACGATTTCGGTGCCGATACCATCACCGGGCAGCACTGCGATCTTCATCTCGTGTTCCTCGCGGGTCTCTCGTTTCACCACGCTCGTGCCCGCGCCAAAGCGAAGTGCGTCATCCGGCCGTGGTCTTGATCAGCCACGGGAACTGCGTGAGGCGCTTCTTCTCGAACTCGGTGATCTTTGACCTGTGCCGCAGCGTCAGACCAATATCGTCGAGCCCGTTGACCAGGCAATGCTTCCGGAAGGGCGCGATGTCGAAGCCGTGTTCGGCTCCGCTCGCCTCGATCACCTTCTGCTGTGGCAGATCGACCGTCAACCGGTAGCCGATGAATCCGGCGATCTCGTGAAACAGCCGATCGACCACCAACTCGGGCAGAACAATCGGCAGCAGCCCGTTCTTCAGGCAGTTGTTGTAGAAGATATCAGCGAAGCTCGGCGCGACCACCGCACGAAAACCGGATTGCACCAGCGCCCAGGGCGCGTGCTCGCGCGATGATCCGCAGCCGAAATTCTTGCGCGTTAGCAGGATCGATGCCCCCTTATAACGCGGCTGATTCAAGACAAAATCCGGATTCAGAGGCCGTCTTGCATTGTCCATCCCGGGTTCGCCGCGATCCAGATAGCGCCATTCGTCGAACAGGTTCGGGCCGAAGCCCGAGCGCCTGATCGATTTCAGGAACTGCTTCGGAATGATCGCGTCGGTGTCGACGTTTGCACGATCCAGCGGCGCGACTAGACCTTGATGAACGGTGAATCGTTCCATCACTTCTTCTTCGCTGCGCCTTCAATTGTTTCGCCGGCCTTCTGGATGTCCTTGCCGAAACCCTCGAAGGTGTTGCAGCCTGCGACCACAACGAGCACGGCCAGCACTACAAGCAGTTTTCCCATCTGGTTCTCCTTTCTTTCTAACCCAGGCGCCGCACGTCAGCGAAGTGCCCCTCAAGCGCCGCTGCAGCCGCCATCGCCGGCGACACGAGATGGGTGCGGCCGCCGGCGCCCTGCCGGCCTTCAAAGTTGCGATTCGACGTGGAAGCGCAGCGCTCGCCCGGCTCCAGCCGGTCCGCGTTCATCGCCAGACACATCGAGCAACCCGGCTCGCGCCATTCGAACCCAGCGGCGGTGAACACGCGATCCAGTCCTTCGCGCTCAGCCTGCGCTTTGACCAACCCCGATCCGGGCACCACCATTGCAAGCTTCACGTTCGACGCCACGCGCTTGCCAAGGCGCTTGACCACCCACGCCGCCTCGCGCAGGTCCTCGATGCGCGAATTGGTGCACGAACCGATGAAGACCTTATCGACCCGGATGTCAGCGATCAGGGTATTCGGGGTCAGTCCCATGTACTTCAGTGCGCGTTCATAGCCTTCGCGTTTCACCGGATCCTTCTCGGCGTCCGGATCAGGCACGCGTGCATCGATCGTCGTCACCATCTCCGGCGACGTGCCCCACGTCACCTGCGGTTTCAGCGTCTCGGCACGCAACTCGATGGTCATATCGAACACAGCGCCGGCGTCGCTTCTCAAAGTGCGCCAGTAGCGCGCGGCATCGTCGAACAGCGCACCCTGAGGCGCAAACGGACGGTCCTTCACGTAGGCAATCGTCTTTTCGTCCACTGCAACCATGCCCGCGCGTGCGCCAGCCTCGATCGCCATGTTGCAGACGGTCATTCGGCCTTCCATCGACAGCGCCTCGATCGCGCTGCCGGTGAATTCGATGGCGCAACCCGTGCCACCGGCGGTGCCGATGCGACCGATCACGGCCAGCACGATGTCCTTTGCCGTGCAGCCGAACGGCAGCTTGCCGTCGACCTTGACGAGCATGTTCTTCGCTTTCTTCATCAGCAGTGTCTGCGTGGCCATCACATGTTCGACTTCGCTGGTGCCGATCCCGAACGCCAGGGCGCCGAACGCGCCGTGCGTGCTGGTGTGCGAATCGCCGCACACCACCGTCATGCCCGGCAGCGTTGCGCCCTGCTCCGGTCCGATCACGTGCACGATTCCCTGACGCCGGTCGAGGAATGGGAAGTAGGCCGCTGCGCCATACTGCTTGATGTTGGCGTCGAGCGTGACGATCTGCTCCTTGCTGACCGGGTCCGACAGGCCGTCATAGCCGCGGTCCCACCCCGTGGTTGGCGTGTTGTGATCAGCGGTCGCGACGATAGAACTGATCCTCCACGGCGCACGGCCGGCCAGCCGCAGACCTTCGAATGCCTGCGGCGACGTCACTTCGTGCACCAGATGGCGATCGATGTAGAGCACCGTGGTCCCGTCGTCCTCGACATGGACCACATGGGCGTCCCACAATCTGTCGTAGAGTGTTTGCGGCATAGTCACTTCGGAGTTGCAGGCGTAATTATGCCGTGCCGCAGTGCGGAACCCATTGCCGCAAGGCGCGTCTGACCAGCACTTTTTCGGAGTCCACATGAAGGATCGGCCCAATAATCTCAAGACGCTGCAGCGGCGGCACGCGCTCGCTGCATATGGCGTACTGGGCACGTTAGGTGTGTCCACGGCGATTGGCGGGCGCTCAGCCGCGCAGACGAGCGCGGCTGAGCGTCATCCGACGCCGGCGCAGTCGCTGGGACCGTTCTACCCGCGCTCGGCTTCGGAACGGCCCGTGCAGACGGACAATGATTTGCTTGATTTCGAAGGTGACCGCTTGTTGACCAAGGGGACGTCGCTGTTCCTGACCGGGCGGGTCGTTTCGCGGCGGGCTCAACCGGTCGCAAATGCGCGTGTCGAGATCTGGCAATGCGATGCGAACGCCGTGTATCACCATCCAGCCGGCGGCGCCGAAGCCGAGCGCGACCGCCACTTCCAGGGCTATGGCGAGACACGCACCAATGCGGAAGGCGCGTTCTTCTTCCGCACGATCCGACCGGTGCCCTATCCGGGTCGGACCGCGCACATTCATGTACGCATCGAAGCCAATGGTTTTGCTCCGCTTGCGACGCAGCTTTACCTGGCCAACGAAAGCGGCAACGCGCGTGATTTTCTTTATCGGCAGTTGAAGGAAGCCGAGCGCGCCGAGGTGACGCTCTCACTACGACCGACCGAATCGAGTCACCCCCTTGCGCGCGGCACGCGATTGACGGCCACGGTCAACCTCGTGGTCGCTTAACGCCTCGCCTTTTCGTACAGTGGCATGACCCGCTGCGAGTAGTCCTGCAGGTCGCGCACGCGGGTCTCGTGCGACGGGTGGGTGGACAACCATTGAGGCGGCGAGCCGCCACCGACCTGACCCATCTTGTTCCACAGCGACACAGCCGCGCGCGGATCGTAGCCGGCACGAGCGGCGAGCTCGACACCGATGCGATCGGCTTCCTGTTCATTTTCACGGCTGTTCGGCAGCACGAAGAACGCCTGCCCGAACAGATTGCCCAGATCGGCCACGCCCTGTCCATACACCGCGCCGAGCACCTCGGCGCCGAGCGCCACCGGCGCGGCGCGCGACATGCGTTCGCGTGCATGCTCTCGCAACGCGTGTGAAATCTCGTGGCCGATGACCGCCGCAAGCTCGTCATCGGTGATCTTCAGTTTATCGATCAGTCCGGTATAGACCGCGATCTTGCCGCCAGGCATGCACCATGCGTTGACCTGGTCTGACGAGATCACGTTGACCTCCCATTGCCATGCCGGCGCATCGTCGCGAAATACTGCCGTCTGGGGAACGAGCCGTTGCGCGATCCGGCGTACCCTCTCCGTCTGCACCGAGTCGCGATTCAACTGACCCTTCTGGCCCGACTCCTTGAGCACCGACACGTACTGCTGCTTCGCCGCCGTGTCGACCTGCGCGGCAGGTACAAGCGGCGACATCTGCTGCTGGCGCGTGACTCCCACCGTGCCGCCACGCGTGGTCTGCACCGTCTGACAGCCGGTGATCGCCACGGCGACTCCGAAGGCAAGCCAGGCCAATCGTCGACGTAACTTCCGATTCATTCAGGTCTCTCCGTTCTAAGCTGTTTGTGGCAACTGCATTGCCTGGGCATCCAGCCTGTGCGACCGCCGCACTGCCCACCATCCCAATAATGCCGCAACACTGCTCGACCAGAACGCGGCAGCAGGGCTGATGGTGGACCACAGCCAGGCTGCGCCAAGACTGCCGGCCGTGCCACCCACGCCATATCCCAAGCTGACGTACAGGGCCTGTCCGCGTGCCGCGGCAGCGCCAGTGAACCAGCGCTGCACCGTCAGGATCGACGCACTGTGATGCACCGCGAAGGTGGCCGCGTGCAGCACCTGCGCGATGACCAGGAGTACGACCACGTCTGCAAATCCTGCGATCAGCGCGAAGCGGATCGCAGCGAGCACAAACGTAATGGTCAGCAGCGGGTACACGCCAAAGCGCTTGAAGAAGCGCCCCTGCATATAGAAGAACGCAATTTCGACGAGCACGCCCAGTACCCACAGCACTCCAATCCCGGTCTTGCTGTAACCGAGCTGCTGCAAATGCAGTGACAGAAATGAATACAGCACGCCGTGGGCAAAGATCATCAACACGACCGATGCAAAGAACCATCGCACCCGCGGCTCGGCAAGCCGCGCGCGCACGGACACTCGTTCATGTACGGGATCCGCGTGCGGCGCATCGCGCACCAGATAAGCGGAAGCCGCGGTCAACGCCAGCAAAGCGACCACCAGCCACGGCTGCACCGCAATGCCGAACCGATCAAAGACCGGTCCCATTGCGAGCACCATGGTGACGAATCCGATCGAGCCCCACGCACGCAGGCGCCCGTACCGCGCGGCGGCGTGAGCGTCGCCGCGCAAGCGCGCCGCGATGATCGCCTCGGACACCGGAATCTGGCCGGTGCCGCAGAACTGAGTCGCAAACAGCACGGGCAGGATCCACCAGAAACCGCCCGGCATGATCAGCAGCGCAAACAGAACGCAGGTGGATACCGCCGTCCATTGAATGACGCGCAATCGGTGCGAGGTGTGATCCGCGAGCCAGCCCCAGAAGTTCGGCCCAACGATGCGCGTCGCCTGGGCGGTTGCCATGGCGATGCCGATCTGCGCCGCAGTCAGGCCGCGGTGTTCGAGGTAGAGCGGAAAATACGGCGCGAACACGCCAGCGGCTGCAAAGTACATGGCCATGAACAGCGACAGCCGCCATGGCTCCCAGGCCGCACGCGGAAGACGCGCGAACATCAGCGACGGGTTGAGGGGCCGGCGATCGGCGCGACTGCATGCGCGACGTCGGCGTTCTGCGCCCGGTGCAACAGTGCGTGATCCATCAGCACCAATGCCAGCATGGCTTCGGCAATCGGCGTGGCCCGAATCCCGACGCATGGGTCGTGGCGGCCATGCGTTTCGATGTTCACTGCCTCATTGAGTTTGTTGATCGAGCGGCGCGCGATACGGATGCTCGACGTGGGCTTGATCGCGATCGACACCTCGATGTCCTGCCCACTCGAAATGCCACCCAGAATGCCACCGGCGTGATTGGTGGCAAAACCCTGCGGCGTCAGTTCGTCGCTGTGCTCGCTGCCAATCTGCGTTACGGCACCGAAGCCGGCGCCGATTTCCACGCCCTTGACCGCATTGATTCCCATCATCGCGTAAGCGATGTCGGCGTCAAGCTTGTCGTATAGCGGCGCACCGAGTCCGACCGGGACGTTGCCCGCCATCACACGGATGCGGGCGCCACATGAGTCGCCGCTTCTTCGCAGCGCATCCATGTGCTGCTCAAGCTGCGGCACGATCGCGGCATTCGGTGCAAAGAAGGGATTTGCGTCGACCTGTTCCCAGGACTCGAACGGCACCATGATTGGCCCCAGTTGCTGCATACAACCACGCACACGCGTGCCGAATTCTTCGTGCAGCCATTTCTTGGCCACTGCGCCGGCCGCGACCATCGGCGCGGTCAGTCGGGCCGATGAGCGCCCGCCGCCGCGCGGATCGCGCACGCCGTACTTGCGCCAATAGGTGTAGTCGGCATGGCCCGGCCGGAACGTATCGATCAGATCGTCGTAGTCCTTGCTTTTCTGATCTTCATTGCGGATCAGCAGCGCGATCGGCGTCCCGGTTGTTGATCCCTCATACACGCCGGACAGGATCTCGACGCGATCGGACTCTCGCCGCTGCGTCACGTGACGCGACGTGCCAGGTTTGCGGCGGTCCAGATCGGACTGCAGATCTTCCGCCGACAGCGCCAGTCCCGGCGGACAGCCGTCGATCACGCAACCGATCGCCGGGCCGTGCGACTCGCCGAAGTTGGTGATCCGAAAAAGATGGCCGAAGGTCGATCCCGACATGCGGCGATTGTACGGTGCACGGTTTGCGCGCTCGACCTTTCGCCGTCAAGCGGGCATGCTTACGCACCCCGCCACCCGCCGCCGCGAACACCAATGCCGGGTCACGAGAAGAAGATAGGAGACGCATCATGGAAGTCACCGATCCCGCCAAGATCGAACGCATCGAAGAGGTCGTCAAGCTCGCCATCGCGCACGCGCCCTCCGGCGAGCGCGCCCTGCTGGAGGTCTTCGCGCGCGAGTATTTCCGTCAGGTCGATCCGGACGACATTATCGAACGCCCCGCTGAGGAACTGATGGGCGCGTTGCTGTCGCATTGGCAGTTCGGCGCACGCCGTGAACCGGGCAAGCCCAGGGTGCGCGTGCTGTCACCCACCGCGGCCGAGCACGGCTGGGTGTCGCGCCACACCGTCATTGAGATCGTCAATGACGACATGCCGTTCCTGGTCGATTCGGCCACGATGGAGATCAATCGACGCGGCTCGACACTGCATTTGATCATCCACCCGATCTTCGCCGTCGAACGCAACGCCGACGGCACGTTGAAATCGATCCGGCCGCGCAGCCCGCTCGGAAGCAACGATGCATCACCGCGCGAGTCGTGGATGCATATTGAAATCGATCGCCTGGTCGAATCGCAGATGCGCGCCGACGTGCTCGAGGACATCGAGCGTGTGCTGGGCGACGTGCGCTGCGCGGTCGAGGACTGGAAGCCAATGCTGGCGCGGCTGCGCGAGGCGATCGCTGACACCGACCGTAATCCTCCCCCGGCGCCGAAAGAAGACGTCGCCGAGACGCGTGCCTTCCTGCAATGGCTGTTCGAAGACCATTTCGTCGTGCTCGGCTACCGGCAGCACGATCTGGTCACACAGGAAGGAGCCGATACCCTGAAACTTGTCCGCGGCACCGGCCTCGGTCTGCTGCGCGAGAAGGCCGAAGAAAAAGTTTCGGAGAGTTTCGCCGCGCTGCCGCCGGCGGCGCGCGCAATGGCGCGCAAGCCTTCGCCGATCGTGATCGTCACCAAGGCCAACACCCGTGCCACCGTGCACCGACCGGGCTACACGGACTACATCGGCGTGAAGCGCTTCAACGACAAGGGCGAAGTGATCGGCGAGCACCGCTTTATCGGCTTGCTGACATCGACCGCCTATAGCGCGCGGGCCACCGAGATTCCACTGCTGCGCGGCAAGCTGGCGGCGGTGTCGGCGCGCGCCGGATTCCTGCCCGGGAGCCACCTCGCCAAGGCGCTCGATCATGTGTTCGAAAGTTATCCGCGCGACGAACTGTTTCAGGTTTCGGCTGACGAGTTCTACGAGATCGCGCTCGGCATCCTGCAACTCGGAGAGCGCCAGCGGCTGCGCATCTTCATCCGCACGGATCACTTCGAGCGTTTCATCTCCTGTCTGGTGTTCGTGCCGCGCGAGGTATATTCGACCGACCTGCGGCGCAAGTTCGAGCAGATCCTGATCGAGTCGTTCAACGGCATCGGCGCAGAATTTGACGTGCTGATAGGCGATGCGATCCTGGCGCGCATCCAGTTCACCGTGCGCACGACGCCGGGGACAATTCCGCCGTACGAGCGCCACCACATCGAACGCCGGCTCGCAGCGGCGGCCCGCCGCTGGGACGACGAACTGCGCGAGGCGCTGATCGAGGAAGAAGGGGAAGCGCGCGGCATCCAGATCTACAAGCGCTGGGCCGGGACCTTTCCCGTCGCGTTCAGCGAACGCGTCACCGCCCGCGCCGCGGTTGCCGACGTGCGCAAGATCGACCTGCTCACCGATTCGGCACCGTTCACGCTGAGTTTCTATCGGCCACTCGGCTCCAGCAACACGCTCGGTTTCAAGATCTATCACGCAGGCAGCCCGGTCGTACTGTCCGAGAGCCTGCCGATGCTCGAGCACATGGGCGTGCGCGTACTGAGCGAGAACCCGTACCGGATCGGCCCCGATGGCGCCGCGCAGGTATGGATCCACGATTTCTCTCTGCAGGCGCAGATCGCGGATGATGCGGAACTCGAAACCATCGCGCGTCTGTTCGAAGATGCCTTCGGCCGCGTGTTTTCCGGCCGCATTGAAAGCGATGACTTCAACCGCCTGGTGTTGCTGGCAGGGCTCGCGGCCGACGAAATCGTCGTGCTGCGTGCCTATGCGAAGTACCTGAAACAGATCGGCTTCGGCCTGAGCCAGTCCTACATCGAATCGACGCTGGCCACGCATCCGCGCATCGCGCGCATGCTGGTGACTCTGTTCAAGCTGCGCTTCGACCCTGCCAAGCAGAACCTCGAAGCCGCGGCGCGACAGAAGGCGGCAATTGAACAGGCGCTTGAAAAGGTCACCAACCTCAACGAAGACCGCGTGCTGCGCCAGTTTCTTGCGCTGATCCAGGCCACGCTGCGCACCAACTACTGGCGCACAGGCGTGGGCCACAGCGGTGCCGCCGGCGAGCGGCGCACGTTCCTGTCGTTCAAGTTCGAGTCAGCCAAGGTGCCGGGGCTGCCCGACCCGCGGCCGCTGTACGAGATCTTCGTCTACTCGACACGCTTTGAAGGCATCCACCTGCGCGGCGGCAAGGTCGCACGCGGTGGTTTGCGCTGGTCGGATCGACCCGAGGACTTCCGCACCGAAGTGCTGGGACTCGTCAAGGCACAGATGGTGAAGAACACCGTGATCGTTCCGGTCGGTTCCAAGGGCGGCTTCGTGCTGAAGAAGGCGCCGCCGCAAGGTCCGACACAAGCCGATCGCGAGGCCTTCTTGAAAGAAGGCGTGGCCTGCTATCAGGACTACCTGCGCGCGCTGCTCGATTTGACCGACAACCTGGCCGGCGACAAGGTCGTGCCACCGCCGCAGGTGGTGCGCTTCGACGGGGACGATCCCTACCTGGTGGTCGCCGCGGACAAGGGCACCGCAACCTTCTCCGACTATGCCAACGCGATCAGCAAGGAATACGGTCACTGGCTCGGTGATGCGTTCGCCTCGGGCGGCAGCGTCGGCTACGACCACAAGAAGATGGGCATCACCGCGCGCGGCGCATGGGAAAGTGTCAAGCGCCATTTCCGCGAAATGGGCATCGACACGCAGACGACCGAGTTCACGGTCGCCGGCATCGGCGACATGTCGGGCGACGTGTTCGGCAACGGCATGCTGCTGTCGCAACACATCCTGCTCGTCGCCGCGTTCGATCACCGCCACATCTTTCTCGACCCGAAGCCCGACGCCGCGAAGAGCTTTGCCGAACGGCAGCGACTGTTCGATCTGCCGCGCTCGTCCTGGGCCGACTACAACGCGGAACTGATCTCCGCCGGCGGCGGCGTGTGGCCGCGCTCAGCCAAGAGCGTGCCGATCTCGCCACAGGCGCGGGCCGCGCTTGGCATCGACGCGGAGCAATTGACCCCGACCGAGCTCGTGACCGCGATCCTGAAAGCGCCGGTGGATCTCCTCTACAACGGCGGCATCGGCACCTACATCAAGTCGGAAGGCGAGTCGCATGCCGACGTCGGTGACCGCGCCAACGACGCACTGCGCATCAACGGCGAAGATCTGCGCTGCAAGGTCGTCGCCGAAGGCGGCAACCTCGGTGCCACACAGCGCGGGCGCATCGAAGCCGCACTCAACGGTGTGCGCATCAACACCGACGCAATCGACAACTCGGCCGGGGTCGACACGTCCGACCATGAGGTCAACATCAAGATCCTGCTCGGGCTGGCGATCGCCGACGGCGAAATGACCGAGAAGCAGCGCAATGTGCTGCTGGCCCAAATGACGGACGAAGTCGGCGCTCTCGTGCTGCGCGACAACTACTTCCAGACCCAGGCGCTGTCGATCGCCAGCCACCTCGGTGTGCGGCTGCTCGATCAGCAGGCGCGTTTCATCCGCTATCTCGAAAAGAACGGGCGGCTGAATCGCGCCATCGAATACCTGCCGACCGACGAAGAGATGGAGGAGCGCCGGGCCAAGGGTCGCGGTCTGACCAGCCCCGAACTCGCGGTGCTGCTTGCCTACAGCAAGATGTGGCTTTTTGACACACTGCTCGAATCCGATGTTCCCGAGGATCCGTGGATCGCCACGGCGGTGGCGCGCTACTTCCCGCGCAAGCTGGTGGAGAAATTCGGCACCTGGATTCCGCGCCATCCGCTCAAGCGCGAGATCGTCGCTACCCACGTGCTGAACAGCATGGTCAACCGCGTCGGCTCGACCTTTGTACACCGGTTGTCCGAGATGTCGGGCGCCGAGGCACCACAGATCGTGCGCGCCTATCTACTGACACGTGAAGTGTTCAGCTACGTGGCGCTGTGGCAGCAGATCGAGTCGCTCGATGCCAAGGTGCCATACGAAGTGCAGACCGAGATGATCCTCGAAGCCAACCGGCTGATGACGCGCGCCGTCACGTGGTTCACGCGCTCGCGCCGCCTGATCGAGCCGATGGAGACGACGTTTAAGCGCCTGGCACCAGCGGTCGAAACGATGCGCACACGACTCGCAGCGACCGCGCAGACTTCAACGAAAGCAGCAGGGTGGATCCAGGCCGGCGTGCCCGCGCAACTGGCAGCGAACGTCGCCATGATGGAAGCACTGTATGCAGCACTCGATGTCGCCGAAGTCGCTGAGAGCGCGCGGCGCCCGCTCGATGAAGTGGCCGAGGTGCACGCGAGCGTCGGTGCACGCCTCGGCTTGACGCGGCTGCGCGCGCAGATCAACGCGCTGCCGGCCGACAGCTACTGGCAAAGCCTGGCAAAAGCCGCCCTGGGCGACGATCTCGCCGGGCTGCAACGCGCAATCGCGATGGACGCGGTCAACCAGGATGGCGACGGCGCTGCCGCGCGTCTCGCGAAATGGGAATCGCGCAACGGCGCCGCACTCGAACGCGCCAAGCGGCTGCTGGCAGAATTCGGCGACAAGGGCGCGGACCTGGCGATGTTGTCGGTGGCTCTGAGGGAGTTGCGCAACCTGGCGTAGCCGGTCCTCAAAGGAAAGTCTCGGCAATGCGCACCGTGCCCGCATGGCCGACGTACTCGAACTTCATCTCGAGCCATTCCTGCGCAGTGGCACGGCCGAGGGCAAATAGCTCGGCGAGGAAGTCGCGCGATGTGTTGTACTTGCTGCTCTGGCCATACGCCTCCATCTTTTCCTCGGCGCCGATCATGTGAAGGTAAATGCGCTTGTAGCGCTTCGGGTCGATGCGCCGCTCGCTGAGCAGCCGCTGCACGAACTCGATCGAGCGCATCTCGTGCAGCAGCGACGAGTTGAAGCTGATCTCGCTGGCGCGGTCGATGATCTCCTGCGCAGTGTCGGGCAGATCGGCGCGCGATAGCGGGTTGATCTGCACCAGCAGAAGGTCCTTTGCCTTGGTCGCATACCACAGCGGCCACAGAGCCGGATTGCCCATGTAGCCGCCGTCCCAGAAATGTTCGCCGTTCACTTCGACCGCCTGGAACGCGAACGGCAGGCAGGCCGATGCAAGCAGCATGTCGAGCTCCAGCTCGTGCTCGCGAAAGATGCGAACGCGACCAGTGCGCACATTGGTCGCGCACACGAAGAGTTTGAACGGGGCTTTCGCGCGCAGGTGCTCGAACTGGATCAGCGGTTCAAGCACCGTGCGCAGCGGGTTGTAGTTGAGCGGGTTGAGCTGGTACGGCGAGTAGACCTGCGACAGCAACTCAAACCAAAGCAACATGGGGTTGGCGGTCGGAACGTCCGGAAGGCCGCTCCATTTCTTCGCCAGCGCAAACGCGCCGGGCCGTGTGGCTATCGCATCCCAGAACGTCTTCAGGGCTGCACGTGCAGACGCGCGCGGATCGCGGCGCGCACGCAGCCCGTCAAGCCAGCCGTCGGCCATCACGACCGCGTTCATCGCACCTGCGCTCGCCCCGCTTACGCCTTCGAACTCGAAGCGTCCGTCTTCGAGCAGCGCATCGAGCACGCCCCAGGTGAACGCGCCGTGCGAGCCGCCGCCCTGCAGCGCCAAATTGACTCGTTTGCTTGCCTTGATTCGTATCACTTCCAGTCACCTCGCAGCGCGGCCACCATCTCCTGCAGGTATTCTGGCGTCGCATCATGCGGGGCCACCGGGACGCCGACGTTGATGCCGATCCTCGACAGAATTCCGCGCCGGAACGGCTGCGTCATCGCGGATCCGCTGACGCGTGAGAAGTACGAGCCCCACAGTCCCTGCAGCGCGACCGGCACCACTGGTAACGGATCGCGTTCCAGAATGCGCGTGATACCGGGTCGAAACGGATTGATCTCGCCGCTTGCGGTGATCTTTCCCTCCGGAAAGATGCAGACCAGGTTGCCGTCGCGCAGTTCCTCGCTGACACGCGCAAAGGCGCGCTCCATCATCGCGGCATCGACTTTCGCCGACGCGATCGGGATCGCCTTGACCTGGCGGAACAGCCACGACAACACTGGCACGCGAAAGATGCTCAGGTCCATCACGAAGCGGATCGGCCGCGGGCTCATCGCCATCAGCACCAGCGCATCAATGAACGAAACATGGTTGGCGACGATCAGCGCCGGGCCCGTCACAGGAATGAGCTCGGTGCCCTGTTTGCGGACCCGGTACGTCACGCTGACCAGCAGCCAGGACAGAAAGCGCAGCAGGAATTCCGGCACCAGGGTGTAGATGTAGACGGCGACCAGTGCGTTGAGCAGCGCGGTCGCAACGAAGAGTTGCGGGATCGTCCAGCCGAGCCCGCTCAGCAGCGCAGCCGAAATACCTGCCGCCAGGATCAGGAAGACCGCGTTCAGGATGTTGTTCGACGCGATGATGCGCGCGCGATGGGTCGGCTCGCTGCGCGTCTGGATCAATGCGTACAGCGGTACGCTGTAGAAGCCTGCAAATGCAGCCAGCAGGAACAGATCCAGCAGCACGCGCCAATGCACCTTGACGCCGATGAACTGGCCTGCAGACTGAGCCGACGCCGCCGGCAAGCCCTGCACGGCGAAGAAGAGATCGAGTGTGAACAGCGTCATGCCAATCGAACCGAACGGCACCAGGCCGATCTCGACCTGATGGCGCGACATCCGCTCGCATAGCACGGACCCGATTCCGATGCCAAGCGAGAACACGGCCAGCAGCAACGTGGCCACCGACGGATCGCCGCCGAGCGTGCGCTGCGCAAACTGCGGAAACTGGGTCAGGAACACGGCGCCAAAGAACCATAGCCACGAAATGCCAAGCAGCGACAGAAAGACCGCCCGATCGCGTCGCGCAACCTGCACGTTGTCCCAGGTGACGCGCAGCGGATTCCAGTCGATCACAAGCCTGGGGTCAGACGCGGAGGCCGAAGGAATCGCCAGACTCGTCGCCAGGCCCGCCAGCGCGAGCGCGACGCAGGTGGCGGCCGCATACAGGTGTCCACGTTCGCTGGCGTCGATCATCGCCCCGGCCGCCATCGTGCCGAGCAGGATCGCAACAAAGGTTCCCATTTCCACCAGCCCGTTGCCGCCGACAATTTCATGCGGTTGCAGGCGTTCAGGCAGAAACGCGTACTTCACCGGACCGAACAACGTCGAGTGCAGACCCATCAGCAACGTGCACACCAGCAGCACGGCAAAGCTGTGGAAGAAGAAGCCCCACGCGCCGCCCAGCATGATCCCGACCTCGAGCAGCTTGACGGACTGCATCACGCGCGCCTTGTCGAATTTGTCGGCGATCTGTCCCGCCGTCGCGGAAAACAACAGGAACGGCAGGATGAAGACGCCGGCAATCAGATTGACCGCCAGCGCAGGATCGAGCGTTGAAAGCTGCGCGCCCTTGTAGGTCACCAGCAGCGTGAAGGCGTACTTGAAAACGTTGTCGTTGGCAGCCCCCAGGAACTGGGTCGCGAAGAACGGACCAAAGCGACGCTGACCGAGCAGCGCAAACTGGTTGTCAGCCATGAGGAGATTCGAAGTTGCAGACGGTGTGGATCGTAGCGTTGGTGCGTCGCTGCGCGACAAACGAGATGCAAGTCGCAGCGTGCGCGACTCCAGGTACCGCTGAAGCCGTTCTGTGAGCAGTCAGCGCAACACTTCCTGCGCCAGCGCAACGCCGGACAGGAATGCGGCTTCGACGCGGGGGCCGTTGCACCAGTCGCCGGCAGCACCGATGCGCTGCTGCGCATCCCACAGGCACGTCTGCGAAAGCGGGTTCAGCGGGGTTGCGAACTGCCAGCGGACCGCGGTCAGATGCGTCGGGTTCAGCGGTCGGCGGATACGCGCGGAGAACGATCGGATCAGCCATTTGGCGACGTCGGCGCCGTCCATCTGGAAGAAGCGGCGCGACCAGCGCGGGCGCGCATGCAGCACCCAGCGCTCGGCGATCCCCGCAACGGCGCCGCGCCGTGGCTTGGCACTGTCTCGCGCGCACCAGCCGAGGATCGGATCGTCCGTGAAGAACGCGCCGTCATAGTCGACACCGCACGGACGCGGCAGCGCCATCATCGCGGCCCAGCAGGGATCCCAATTGACCGTGGCAGCGATCTCGGCGACGGGCGTCAGATCGCGCATCATCGCAGCAGCGCCGGTCGAGGGAATGGCCACACACACCGCGTCATATGCTGGCGCGTCGTTTGTGCTCTCCTGGTTCACACAGTCGACATGCCAGCCGGCCCCGTTGCGCCAGACGCGCGCAACCGTGCTGCTGAGCCGAACATGCAGATCGCGCGCCATGTGAGTGCCAAGCCGCGACATAGCCGGCAAAGCGACAAAGCGTTCGGCCGCGCGCGTCCTGTCTTCAACGCCCGAGTCGGAAAACGCGATCACCCGCCCGTTCCAGCGTTGCACGATGCCTTCCGCCTCCCAGCCACGCACTGCGGAAGCGAAACGCTCATCGCTCACGGTGAAGTACTGCGCCCCATCGTCGTACGCGCCGGCATCCGAAACCAGCGTGGCAGCGCGCCCGCCCGGCGAATCGCTGGCATCAAAGACAGTGACATCGACGCCGCCCGCGACAAGTTCGCGCGCGCATGCCAGCCCGGCGACACCCGCGCCGATCACCGCAACGCGGGTGCCGTTAGAAGAAGTCACCCCCTGATCGACTCCTCCGCTGGCCAATCGCGGATGTAAGCCTTGAGCATGCGATTCTCGAAGCTCTGCTCTTCAAGCACCGCCTTGGCGACGTCGTAAAAAGAGATCAGGCCAAGCAGCGTGCGTCCATCGAGCACGGGCAGATAGCGCGTGTGGCGTTCGAGCATCAGGCGCCGCACTTCGTTCACGTCGGTTTCGGGCGTGACCGTGAGCGGCGCATCGTCCATCACCCCCCGCACATGCGTGCCCCCCAGCGCGCCGCCGTTTGCATTCAGCGTCTTGATCACCTCGCGGAATGTCAGCATGCCGACCAGATCACCATGGTCCATCACGACAACCGAGCCAATGTCATTCTCGGCCATCGTCTGCACTGCGATCCATAGCGGAGTGTCCGGATTGACGGTGAACAAGGCACTGCCCTTGACGCGCAGAATGTCGCTGACTTTCATTGCGTCCTCCCCGAGTGAACTGGCCGGCGCACACGCCGCGCAGGTAAGACGCGCGGCGAGCCAGGCGACAGCCGAAGCAGCATCCTAGCCCACGGAGCGAGTCCGGAACAAGCGGCCTGCCCGCATGCCGGGGCGACCCTGCCCTTCACCCGTTATCACGTCTCTGAGGGCCGCGGATAAGTTGACACCCGCAAACAGGTCAGCACAGCGCCTGCTTGAACAACTCGACCTCGCGCATCACGGCGGCGCGGATCGCAGGCTCCCACACCGAATGGCCGGCGTCATTGACCACAACGTAGCGTGAGCCGGGCCAGGCGCGCGCCAGGTCGTCCGCGCTGACAATCGGGCACACCATGTCGTAGCGACCCTGCACGATCGACGCTGGCAGATGGCGAATGCGGTAAAGGTTGATTAACAACTGGTTCGGCGCGAGAAAACAATGGTGCGCGAAGTAGTGCGCCTCCAGCCGCGCGAGCCCCAGCGCCTCGTCGGCAAAGTGACGCACGAGCTCCGCGTTCGGCAGCAGCGTCGAGCAATGTCCTTCGTATTCGCTCCACGCGCGCGCAAACGGCAGATGCACGCGTGGGTCAGGGTCGAATAGACGCTTCAGATAGCCACCCAGCAGGTCGCCGCGCTCGTTGACGGGCAGCATTTCGGCGAAGCTGCGCCAGGCCTCGGGAAAGATGTGCCGCAATCCGTACAGAAACCACTCGATCTCTGACCCACGACCGAGGAAGACACCACGCAGCACGAAGCCGAGACAGTGATCCGGATGGGTCTGGCCGTAGGCGAGCGCCAGTGTGCTGCCCCACGATCCGCCAAACACCAGCGCCTTGCCGATGCCAAGATAGCTGCGCAGCAACTCGATGTCGTGCACCAGATGCGGGGTCGTGTTGTCGGTGACGTCACCGGTCGGCGTCGAGTTGCCGGACCCGCGCTGGTCAAACAACACGACACGAAACACGTCGGGATCGAAGAAGCGCCGATGTTCCGGCGAACATCCACCGCCCGGCCCGCCGTGCAGGAACAGCACCGGTACTCCGTGCGGATTGCCGCACGTCTCCCAGAACATCGTGTGCACGTCATCGAGCGCCAGCATGCCGCTGTCGTACGGTTCCAGCGGTGGGTAAAGGTCGGCGCGCATGTCCATCGTGGCAATATAAATCAGTCGGGCGTCGGGAGTCGGGCGTCGGGCGTCTCGGGTAACCTACTCGTGACTCGTTACTCGCGACTGACCATATGGCCGTCCCAAAATACCCCGGCTTCGACACCCTTGCGCTGCATGCGGGCCAGCGGCCCGACAGTGCGACCGGCGCACGCGCGGTGCCGATCTATGCGTCGACCTCGTTCTGCTTCGACGATTCGGAGCACGCCGCGGCGCTCTTCAACATGGAGCGTGCCGGGCACGTTTACTCGCGCATCTCCAACCCCACGGTTGCCGTGCTCGAGGAGCGCGTGGCCGCCCTCGAACAAGGCGTGGGCGCGATCGCGACCGCAAGTGGCCAGGCCGCGCTGCATCTGGCGATCGTCACGCTGATGGGGGCGGGATCGCACATCGTCGCCAGTCGCGCGCTGTATGGCGGTTCGCACAACCTGCTCGCGTACACGCTTGCGCGCTTCGGCATCGACACCACGTTCGTCGACCCGCGCGACTTCGACGCATGGCGCGCGGCGATCCGCCCCAGCACGCGGCTGCTGTTTGGCGAGACGCTCGGCAATCCGGGCCTCGATGTGCTCGACATTCCGCGCGTTTCAGCAATTGCGCACGACCATCAGCTGCCGCTGCTCGTCGACAGCACGTTCACCACGCCATACCTGATGCAGCCGTTCGCGCTGGGCGCCGACCTGCTGTATCACTCTGCCACCAAGTTCATCGGCGGGCACGGCGTCGCGATCGGCGGCGTGCTGGTCGACGGCGGCACGTTTGACTGGAACGGATCAGGAAAATTCCAGACTCTGACCGAGCCTTATGTGGGATTCCACGGCATGAACTTCGCCGACGAGAGCACCGTCGCACCGTTCCTGCTGCGTGCACGGCGCGAAGGCCTGCGCGACTTCGGCGCCTGTATGGCGCCGCACACCGCGTTCCTGCTGCTGCAGGGCCTGGAGACGCTGCCGCTGCGAATGGAGCGGCATGTCGCCAACACGCGCAAGGTGGTCGAATTCCTGGCTGCGCATCCGCTGGTCCAGAAGATTGCCTATCCCGAGTTGCCCACCCATCCCGACCAGGCGCTTGCGAAACGGCTGCTACCCAAGGGCTGTGGCGCTGTGTTCAGCTTTGACCTGAGGGGCACGCGCGCCGCGGGGCGCAAGTTCGTCGAGACCCTGGATGTGTTCTCGCACCTGGCCAACGTCGGCGACGCGAAGTCGCTGGTGATTCATCCCGCGTCGACCACGCATTTCCGCGTGCCGGATGATGAGCTCGTTGCCGCCGGAATCACACAGGGAACGATCCGCCTGTCGATCGGTCTCGAAGATCCGGTCGATCTACTCGACGATCTGTCGCGCGCACTGAAGGCCGCGTCCAGGGTTGCATGAGCATGATGCTCGGAAACACACCTTCGCAACTCTTTGCCTACACGGGTGGCAAACCGTTGGACCAGAGCAAGCCATGCGTCGTGTTCATTCACGGCGCACAGCACGATCACAGCGTGTGGATTCTGCAGAGCCGCTATCTCGCGCATCACGGGCCCGGGGTGCTGGCGCTCGATCTTCCGGGGCACGGGCGCAGTGATGGACCGCTCGCAGCCTCGGTTGATGCTATGGCGGATCGCATCGCCGCCGTATTGGCGCCGCTTGCCGCGCCACGTTTCGTGCTGGTCGGGCACAGCATGGGTTCGTTGATCTCGCTCGAAGTTACGCGACGGCTGGGCGAGCGAGCCGCTGGCCTCGCCTTGCTCGCCACCGCCGCGCCGATGCGCGTGTCCGACGCGTTGCTCGCCGCCACGCGCGAGGATTCGGCGGCCGCAATGCAGATGATCAACGTCTGGTCGCACAGCGCATCGATCGCTCCCTTTGCGGTGCGACCCGGCAACCCAGGGCCTGGCTTCAACGTTGTCTGGGAAAACCTGCGGCTGATGGAAAGGATCGCCCGTGTCAATGGTGCCGATGTCTTGCCGACTGACTTCGCCGCGTGCAACGCATATTCCGATGCGCTCAATGCAGCAAAGTCGCTGCACTGTCCGGCGCTCTTCATTCTCGGCGCCGCTGATCAGATGACACCACCAAAGGCTGCGCAGTCACTGATCGATGTCTTTGCACAGAAAACTGTTGTCGTGCTGCCGGCGACCGGCCACTCGATGATGGCTGAAAACCCGGATGGCGTTCGCAAGGCGCTGCAGAAATTCACCGCGCAGGTCTTCGCACCGATCCGAGACTCCGGAGCGGCCTGACCGCAATGCTCGCTTTGAGCCAGGCGGTCAACTGGAACACCTACGGGCTGTACGTTCTCACCGAAGCCGCGCTGAGTCTTTCACCCGGTCCAGCGGTGATGCTCGTGATCGCGTACGGCATTTCGCGTGGCGCGCGCCGATCAATCTGGGCCGGACTCGGCATCCTGTCGGCCAACGCACTGTACTTCGCGCTGTCCGCCACCGCGCTCGGTGCAGTGCTGGCATCGTCGAAGACGTTCTTCACCGCGATCAAGTGGATCGGCGCCGCGTACCTGATTTATCTCGGGGTGTCCGCGCTGGTCGGCAGACCGTCGCCGATCACGCTGTCGAACAATGGCGCAAAGGCAGCGTCACGCCGCGGGATCTATCTATCGGGTCTGGCACTGCAGCTTGCGAATCCGAAGACGCTGATCTTCTTCATCGCGATCCTGCCGCAGTTCGTCGATCCGCGACTGGCCCTCGGACCGCAGATGGTGTGGCTCGCCGCAGGCTCGGTGATCCCGGAGTTCTTCATCCTGGCCGGTTATGGCTGGCTCGGTTCACGCGCCGCGAGATTCGCCACGGACGCACGCTACGCGCGCTGGACTGAGCGCATCGCCGGCGTGCTGATTCTGTGCGCGGCGGCGCTGGTGCTATTGGTCACGACGAATTGATCAGGGCTTGATCGCCGCTCACTCGCGTTGCACCGACACCGGCCGCAGCGCCTCGCGCATCCGTGACGGCTCCAGGCACAAGCGCGCCAACGCCGGCCGATCGAGTTTCCCCTCTCGTGTATGCGGCAGTTCTCGAACGAAGACGATCTGGCGCGGCCGCTTATGCGGCGACAGATGCGCGTCGATGTAGCGGGACAGCGCCGCGTCGGACGGCGGGACAGGATCCACCACGAGCGCGGCCGCAACGGTTTGACCCCACGTCTCGCTCGGCACACCGAACACGCCGGCCGCGGTGACACCGGGACAGCCTTCGAGGGCGCGCTCCACCTCCAACGGGTACACGTTCTCGCCGCCCGTGATGATGAGATCGGCAAGCCGCGCATGAACGTGCAGGCATCCGCGCGCGTCGATTTCGCCGAAGTCCCCGGTGTCGAACCAGGCATCCGGGACCAGCGCCGGCTCATGCAGGTAACCCGCCATCAGCATCGGCCCCTTGACCTGAATGCGCCCATTAACCAAGCGGATCTGCACGTCAGTCAACGGCTTGCCTGCGCCATGGCGCGCCGGATCGCGCCGCGCTTCATAGGGTGTGGCGACGACCTGCGAGCAGGTTTCGGTCAGGCCATACGTGATGACAATCGGAAATCCGCGCCCAGCTGCGCGTCGCAGCAGGTGGGTGGATGCCATCGCGCCGCCGAGCAGGATTGCCCGCAGGAACGGCGGTGCGATCCAGGTCGGATGCTCGTCAAGTGCCAGGGTCATCATCGTTGGAACCACCGACAACAGAGTGGCCCGCTGCTGCTCGATCCATGCCGGCAGCAGTTCGGCATCGAATCTCGGGGCCAGTGCGACTGCACGCCGCGCGATCAGGCATCGCGTGATGATCGACAACCCACCCACGCGCGCGATCGGCATGCACAGCAACCAGCAATCATCATCGTGCCATCCAAGATTGGCGGCACTCGCCCGCGCCGATGCCATCAACGCCGTACGTGTGAGCACGGCACCGCGCGGATACCCGGTCGTGCCTGACGTATAGATGACGGCAGCAGCGTCCGTGTGCATAGCATGACCGGGACGCACGGCCGCGCGCACCACGGCGTCGCGTTCCGATGCCGCCAGTCGCGGGTGAAGCAGCAGGGCCGGAACGCGCTTCTCCAGCAGCGCAAATAGCGTGACCACGGTCTCCAGCGTGTTGGTCGCGGTGACCGGATACGGAACGGCGTCATGACTGTCGTCCCGCAGCGAACGCAAACGGGAATTCGTTAACTCCGCCAGCTGCGCAAACGTGACTTGCTGGTCGCCGATGCGCAAAGCGATTGCGCCGGCCGCGTCACGCGCTGCCGCGAAAATGGACAGAACGTCGCTCACCTGATATCTGCGACGTGCAGCTCGAGAGAATTTGCCCGAGCCAAGTGCTCAAGGCAGGCGGCGAAACTTGCGAAAGTCGGGCTTGCGCTTTTCGAGATAGGCGTTTTTCCCCTCCTGTCCCTCTTCCGAAAGGTAATAAAGCAGCGTGGCGTTGCCCGCCAGTTCCTGCAGACCGGCCTGTCCGTCGCAGTCAGCATTGAGCGCCGCCTTCAGGCATCGCAGCGCGATCGGACTGTTCGCGAGCATCTCGCGGCACCACTGGACGGTTTCCGCTTCCAGGCGTTCGTAAGGAACGACGCAGTTCACCAGCCCCATTTCCAGTGCCTGCTGCGCGTCGTATTGCCGGCACAGAAACCAGATTTCGCGCGCTTTCTTCTGACCGACGATGCGCGCCATGTAGGAAGCGCCGTAGCCCCCGTCGAAGCTGCCGACCCTGGGGCCGGTCTGCCCAAAGCGCGCGTTGTCGGCGGCAATCGTGATGTCGCACACCAGGTGCAGCACGTGCCCGCCGCCAATCGCGTACCCGGCCACCATCGCGACGACCGGTTTCGGCAGCGTACGGATCTGCCGCTGCAGATCGAGCACATTCAGGCGCGGCACGCCGTCGTCGCCGACATAGCCCCCGTCGCCGCGCACGCGCTGATCGCCGCCTGAGCAGAACGCTTCCCGGCCCTGCCCGGTCAGAATGATCACGCCGATATCCGGATCCTCGCGCGCATCCGTGAATGCAGCCTGCATCTCCCGTACCGTCTCCGGCCGAAACGCATTGCGCACCTCGGGCCGGTTGATCATGATCTTGGCGATGCCCTCCCCAGCTTTCGCGTAGATGATGTCCCGGTAGCCGGGCACGGTGGTCCAGTTCGGGACCGGCGGCAGGGCCATGGAATCCATTTTCTTCTCCACAGGATTTCAGTGCGTCAGTATTGAGAATGTCGTCGAGTGACCGCGGTGTCGCGGACGCATTGAGTGATTGCAGCGCGGCGTATCCAGGCCACCTCACCCGCGACAAATCGGTTAGTCAACTTTCGCCCCGGCCTCACGCACGAGCTTCCCCCACTTGTCCGCGCTCGCAGTGATGAAACGCGCGAACTCCTCCGGCGAGGTCGGGACGGGCTGCGCGCCACGCGCCAGCAGCGCTTCGCGCAGTTGAGGATCGCTGAGCGCCTGGCGAATTGCCGCGTTGAGTTTGACGATGATGGGTTCGGGCGTTCCGGTCGGAGCGAAGATTCCGTCCCACGCGCTGATCTCGAAGCCCGGCAGCCCGGAGTCAGCAATCGTCGGATATTCCGGCGCCGCCGGAAACGGCCGCGCGGTGGTGACTGCCAGGCCGCGCACCTTGCTGTCCCTTGCCAACGGGTACGCATTCGGCATCACGTCGATCATCATCTGCACCTGCCCACCGATGAGATCGATGACCGCCAGCGCGCCGCCGCGATAGGGCACGTGCACGATGTCGATGCCCGCCATCTTCCGAAACAACTCGCCGGCAAGGTGCGAAGTCGTTCCATTGCCCGCCGACGCGAAGTTGACTTCGCCCGGATGGCTCTTTGCATACCCGATGAGTTCGGCAACCGATTTGACGGGGAAAGCCGAATTGACGATCAGCAATGCCGCAATCGTCGTCATCCGTGAGACCGGAACGAAATCCTTCACCGGATCGAAGCGCAGGTTGGGGTAAAGGCTCGCATTGATCGCATGCGTGCCGTTGGTACCGTAAAGCAACGTGTAGCCGTCAGGCGCCGCGCGCGCCACGCTCTCGGCGCCCACATTGCCTCCGGCGCCTGGCCGGTTGTCGATGACGATCGACTCGCCCAGAATCGCTGCCACTTTCGGCATGATCATGCGCGCCAGATTGTCCGCGCCACCGCCGGGCGGAAACGGGACCACCAGGCGAATCGGCCGATCGGGGTACTCGTTTGCCGCCGCTCCCGCGGTCAACGTCCAGAACGTGGAAAGAAGCGCGACCGCGAGGATGCGTGCCAGGCTCGCGACGAGCGATTGCGGTGACATGTTTTCTGAATTCCTATGGTTTCACGCCGAGAATCCCCGGCGAGTTCCGCGGGATTCGCGCGGACGCCTAATCCGCCGCCCGATCTGTTCTCCGGCAACTCGGCGCAGACGCAGACCGAAGTTCACGCTTCTTCGTGGCTGTGAGTCAAGAACGTCCAACGTCCAAAATTAGCATACGAACGAAGTTTGCCCCGCAGTGTGCCAGCCGCTTGCGATCTGTCTGCCAGGCTCGCCTTGCACTGAGCGCGCCAGCCGCGGCCGGCGCGTGGGATCGCGCTCAGGTGCCATCCGCCGCGAACTGATCAGGTCGCGCCTGCCGATAGGACCGATCCCGCTATCGATTCGGCACCTTGATGCGAGAGATCGTCCAGCGCTTCACGTCCGCCTCCCACTCGGCCGGACTCCCGGTCAACGGCAGCGCAAGGTTGGTCACGTACATCCACGCACCAACGATCACCGGGCTCGCGGGAAACAGAAGCCCATTGGGCGCGCCGTCGCCGCGAATACCCTGGAACTCGCCGAGCCGCGCGATGACCCGGCCTTTTTCGTTGAGCGCCACGACCTGATCGGCCTGATTCGCCGCGACCCACAGCCGCCCGCTGCCGTCGAACGCGATGCCATCGGCGCCATGGATGCTCTCTGCAAAGACCGAAATTGACTTCGTCGCGAGGTCCATCTTCAGAATCCGGCTGTCGCCGGTGTTCGCGATGAACAGCGCGGACTCGTCCGAGTTGAGCGCAATGCCGTTCGCGCCGAACGGCGGAAACCCGGCGGTCGCAAGCAGCGGATCCTGCGTCACGAGCGACACCGCACAGGGCTTCGTGCACGTGGCGACATTGTCGATGCGATAGATCGCGCCCTGGAACGAATCGGACACGTACAGGTTGCCATTGCGGCTGAGCGTCATCGCGTTCGGGGCTGGAAAGCGGTTCGACCCGAACATGATCGTGTCACTGCTGCCGTCGGGATTCGAAACGCTGCGCGATGCTGGCGCCCCGATCGAAGGAAAGTCGGCTACGTTTTCGACCGGCGTCGTCGCGTTGAAATTCGCTGGAATGCGCTGCAGCTTTGACGCACCGAAGTTGAGGATGTACACCATGCTGCGAGCAGCATCGAAGTCGAGACCCAGGATCGGCGTTCCGCCGAAATCCTTGATCGCGGTGAGTTGCCCGTTGTTCGAAAATCGAACGAGCTTGTTCGCGTTCGGACCGAAGTCGAACGTCGCAGCGAAGATGTCTCCCGTCGCCGGATTCGCGGTGATCCCTTCCGGAAAGCGCGCACCGTCGGGAAGCGTCGCGAATTGAATGGCCGCATTGCGGTCCAGCATCAACGTATCGGCGGCGTGAGCGGCCTCGATTCCGAGCGACAACGCAACGCCCATCACAGCAGCAAACAGCTTATTCATGAGTTCCTCCTCCTTGCTGGTTGTCCAATCCCCGTCTCATTCAGCAAACGCCTGCGGTACGCCATACATTCGGGCACTAACGGGCCGTGGTTGAATGCTCGAGGGGTCACGAAATCGTACGCCTGCTGGCGCGATTTCGACGCCATATCTGGCACTTCCGCACGCCTGTGGAGACAACGAGATACGATATCCGTCGCCCTGCCTGAGCCCGCACTCGGCGCCCGCACCCCTCACGAGAAGTAAGACTGCCGCCACAACCTCAGTGCGACCGCAGGTGGCTCGCCCTCGTCACCAAGGCAACTATCAGTACGTTCCCGCTGGGCCCTACTGACGACGATCGAGCAAGCGCCTGACCTTCGAGGATTGTGAGGTCCCCGTGTATTGATCGAGCGCACCCTTATTCACCGGCGTGACCTGAACCTTGATACCAAGCACCTCTTTCAGCCGGCGCTCCAGTTCGGACTTCACATCTGCCACGTCCGCTCCGCCTTCGGCAAGTTCAACCCAGACATCCATGTGGTCGGCACCTGCGTCGCCCATCCGATCGACGAAGCAGAAATACTCTCCGTTGGCGCGTCGATCTTCGGCCACGACCGCTCCCACTGCTTCCGGGAAGACGTTGACGCCCCTCAACTTCACCATGTTGTCGTTGCGGCCAAAAATTCGTACCAGTCGCCGCATGGTGCTGCCGCATGGACACTCGCTCGTGTGAAACGCGGAAATATCGTTGACGTTGAATCGGATCTGCGGCGCGCCGTACTTGTATAGCGTGGTGATGTAGACCGTGCCCTTCTCGCCGTCCGGAAGCAGTCTTCCCGTTTCCGGATCGGCAATCTCGAGGATGAAAGCGTCTTCCATCACATGCATGCCCGACTGGTGGCGGCATTCCGCAGCGAGCATGCCGCTTTCGTGCGTGCCATACATGTCGAACGCCGGCGCGCCCCACAGGTCCTCGAGTTGCTTGCGGTCTTCCATGCCCAGATGCGTGCCGAGCAGGCGAATACCAAGCAAGTGGGGATCAATGCCGAGTTCATCGCGTGCCACCAGCGCCATGTGCCGCAGGTAGGCTGGGAATCCGAGAATGACGTTGACCTTCCACGCCTTGATGATTTCGATCTGGCGCCGCGTCGGCGTGTTCGCTCCACTGCCCGTCATCACCGGAACCGCGCCGGTGTAACGCCACAGCGCCTCGCGCGGCGCCATTCCGCCGTTGCCAAGACCGAGCGAATAGGTGACGAGGACGAGATCTCCTGGCCGAATGCCGTGCATGGCGAAGCGACGGCCGCCCAGGATGGCCATCGTTTCGCGGTCCTGCGGCGCGTACAGCATCGGCCGCGGTAGTCCTGTCGTGCCGCCGCTCGTTTGCAGCACCAGCGGCATTCGCTTGCCGTCTTCCGGCGAGATGCCCATGAAATCGCCGAACGGCGGGTTGCGCTCGATGCTGGCGCGGATGTCATGCACGTCGTACGGCGGCAGCTTGGTCAGGTCATCAAGGCTGCGGATATCCGCGGGAGCGAGTCCCGCAGTTCGCCAGTGCCGCTGGAAGAATGGAATCTCCCAGCCGCGCCTGACCGTCGCGAGAAAGCGTCGTTCCTGCAACGCACGCAGTTCTTTGCGCGATATGCGCGCCGTGGTACGGAAGTAATCCGGCGGCGGCGGGTAGTCGCGCGCGAGTTGCTCAAAGTCGAGCGAGCGCCAGTACCACGGAACCGATTCGGGCGCGTCGGTGTCGTTCATCGCACCGCCGAATGCGCCCCGCCGTCGACGTGAAACACGCAGCCGGTCGTGTAGGCGGCCCACGTTGAACTCAGGAACGCCACCAGGCCGGCAATCTCATCGGTTGAACCGAGGCGCTGCATCGGGATCCGGCTCGCCATCTCCGCCAACTGCGCATCGTTGATGCCACCGGGCACGCCGCTGCCGAACACCGTGCCAAGACGGGACGTCATCACCCTGCCGGGGCAGATCGTGTTGATCGTGATCCCGGCGCTGGCGATCTCGAGCGAAAGCGTCTTTGCGTAGCCAATCACGGCGTTCCAGGTCGCCACCGATAACCCAAAACGCGGCAGCGGCTGCAGCACCGACAGCGCCGTGATGTTGATGATGCGCCCCCAGCCCGCCGCGCGCATCAGCGGCAGCACACCGCGCGAAAGTCGCACCACGCTCATGAGGTTGCGTTCGACGGCGCGCGCCCACGCGACATCGTCAAACGTCTCGAGTTCTCCCAGAGGCGGCGCGCCGTCGTTGTTGACCAGAACGTCGATGCGCCCGAAATGCGCGTGCCCGTGCTCGACGATCCGTTCGCAATCGTCCGCTTTGCGAATGTCGGCCACCACCGCCAACGTCGGCGCGCCGGTTTCGTCGTGCACGCGCTTGACCGCCTCGCCGAGCGGCGCCTCGTGCCGCGCGATCATCGCGACCGACGCGCCCTCAGATGCGAGCAGGTGCGCGATCGCATAGCCGATGCCCTGGCTGGAACCGCCGACAATCGCCACACGACCCTTCAAACCCAGATCCACTTAGTTCTCCGTCAGACCGAACAGGCGCTCGGCATTGCGATGGAACACATTCGCCAGCACTTCGTCGTCATAGCCCAGCGAGTGCCAGTCGGCCACGAGCCGCTCATATCGAAACAAAGGATAGTCGGCGCCGAACATCAAGCGGTTCCTGAGCCGGCCGCGGATCTCCCGCTTCAACGCATCGGTCAGGTACTTCGGTGACCAGCCATGCAACTCGCTCCACACATTCGGCTTGTGCAGCATCACCGCAATCATCTCGTCCTGCCACGGCCACGCGGGGCGACCCGTGATGATCTTCAGGTCGGGCCAGTCGATCGCCAGTTCGTCCACGTAACGCGGGTGGCACAGTTCGAGTTTCACGCCGCCGCCCCCGCGCAGGCCCGCACCGGAACCCGTGTAGCCGACCAGCACCAGTACTGGCCGGTCATGCGCCAGTGCGACTTCATAGAACGGGCGATAGATCGGATCGCTGGCGGGATAGCCCATTCCCGCGGCAGATACGCAGTAGCTGATAAAGCCCGTACTCGCCTGAATGCAGCGCTTCAGCTCCTGCGCACCGGCAGCGCCCAGGCGCGGATCGATCTGCAGCCAGTGGCCGAAGATCGCGTCCAGAAAACGACGCTGGGTTTCGATCGCGTAGTCATGCAGCGGAACTACTTCGTTCAGCGGCAGGCTCTTGGTGAAACCGAAATCCAGGATGGCTCGGACCTGATTGGCTCTCAGGTACGCGGCCATTTCCTCTTCGGTGTCGTACTGCGGTATCGAGTTCCAGGTCTTCTGTTGCTGCGCCAGCGCCTCCGGCGTGCGCAGCACATAGCCGCGCTGCGTGCCCCAATGCGAATGCAGGTCAAAGAGCCGCACGGCGCGCCTAATCGGCCTTGATGTTGGCGGCCTTGATGACACGACCCCAGCGCTCGATCTCGCTCTTCAGGAAGGCGTCCGTCTGCGCGATCGTGCCGCCGACAAAGGTCACGCCCTGTGCGGACATCCGTTGCACCATTTCGGGATCGCTGATCGCCTTGTTGATCGCCGCGTTGAGTTTCTCCTGCACATCACGCGGCGTGGCCTTGGGTGCGAAGACCATGTACCAGGCGCTCATCTCGAATCCTGCGACCCCCTCCTCTTCCATCGTCGGGTATTCGGGTGCAAGCGCCGAACGCTTGACGCCGGTCGTGGCGAGCGCCTTCAACCGCCCGCTCTTCACGTGCGGCAACGAGGTCGTGATCGTGTCGAACATGATCGACACGTGCCCACCGAGCAGGTCGTTCAGTGCCGGCGCGTTGCCCTTGTAGGGAACGTGGATCAGGTCCACGCCGGCGAGATGCTTGAAGAGCTCTCCGGAAAGATGTGCACCTGCCCCTGCTCCCCCCGACGCGTACTGATACTTGCCCGGGTTTGCCTTCAGCAGAGTGATGAGTTCCTTGACCGAGTTCGCTGGAAAGTTCGGCTGCGTCACGAGGATCAGCGGGATGTAGCCCACGTAGGTGATCGGCGTCAGTTCCTTCTCCAGGTCGTACGGCAGCTTGGCGACCAGATACTTGTTGGTCGCCAGCACGGAGTAGCCCATCAGCAACGTGTTGCCATCGGCAGCCGACTTGGCGACGAAGTCCGTTCCCACCGCGGCACTCGCCCCCGGTTTGTTCTCGACCAGGACGGCGACACCGAAACTTTCCTGCAGCTTCTGCGCGATCGCGCGCGACAGGATGTCGACGCCACCGCCGGCGGGCACGGGCGCGATGATCCTGATCGGCTGCGAAGGCCAACCCTGCGCCTGGGCGCCTCCTGCCAGCAGCAGCGCCGCAGCGGCAATCGCGGGACGGAGAAGTGATGCGGCCAGATTCCTCATCGTTGTCTCCTTGCGTTTCAGACTTGCGCCACGCGCTTGATCAGTTCCAGCCGACGGATCTTGCCGGTCGGTGTCATCGGCAGATCCGGCATCACGACGAGTTGCTCCGGCAGTTTGTAGTCGGCCACGCGTCCACGGAGGAAAGCAACGACTTCCTCCAGCGTCAGGCTCGTCCCCGGCTTGAGCACGGCGCACATGCTGTTCTTTTCGCCCAGGCGCGGATCGGGTGCGCCGACGATGGCGACCTGCAAGATGGCGGGGTGCTGGTACAGCAGTTCCTCAATCTCGCGCGGGAAGTACTTCTTGCCGCCCCGATTGATGATCTCCTTCTTGCGCCCCGCGATGCGCACATTGCCTTCCTTGTCGACGAATTGACCCAGATCGCCGGTTCGAAACCAGCCGTCCGGCGTAAAGCTGTCGCGATTGGCGGCGTCGTTGTTCAGGTAGCCGAAGTGCACCGAGGGTCCGATCGCGGCGATTTCGCCGACCTCTCCGTACGGGACGTCCTTGCCCTCTTCGTCGATGATGCGCAAGCCCATCACGCTGACACAGCGCCCGACCGTGCCATTGACCTTGAGCGGATCGTCGGTGAGGCGCGTGAAGGAATGAAATCCCGTCTCGAGCATGCCGTACAGCTCGATCAGCTTGGCCGTCGGCAGCGCCGCCTGGAAAGCCTTGATCGTTTCCACCGCGGCGGAAGCGCCGCCGGTGATGACAACGCGCAAGGAACTCAGATCCCGCTTCGCAAGCTGCGGCGAATTCAGCATGGCCACGATCGACGCCGGCGCCGTCGGGATGTAGGTCACCCGTTCGCGCTCGATGATCTCGAGCGCGCCGTCGCCTGAAAACCGCTCCATCAGTACCGTGCGTGCGCCCGCCATCACTCCCTGGACCAGCGTGATGTAGCCCCAGTTCAGGCCGACCGGCAGGTAGTCGAGCAGCACTTCCTTGTCGGTCACGGCGAGCTCGTCGTTGATGAGCTCGGACGTGCACAGCGTGGTGTTAAAGCAGTGCAACACCCCCTTCGGATTACCCGTCGTGCCCGAGGTGAAGCACATGCGCATGATCTCGAATGGGTCCATGCGCACGCGGTCGCGTGCGGCGATCTCCGGCGTCTCGTTGACGACTTTTGCGAAACTCGCCACGCCTGCCTCGGACACATCGTCCACACACAGCACGATCGCGAGGTCAGGCAGGCGCGGGCGAATCTCGCGGATCATGCTCAGGTAGTCGAATCCCTTGAACTGGCTTGCGCAGACGAACACGCGCGACTGCGAGAACTTGAGAATGTATTCGACCTCGACCGCGCGAAAGTCCGCGCTGATCTTGTTGGCGATCGCGCCGATCAACTCGAGCGAAAAGAACACCACCGGAAACTCAATGCGGTTGGGCAGCTGCAACGTCACGACGTCGCCGCGCTTCACACCCTGGCGGCGCAGGAATTCCGCGAATCGTTTTACTTCCGCCCACAACTGACCGTAGGTGATGCGACGCCGGTCGTCGACGATCGCCTCCCGCATTGGGGTTTCGCGCGCCCGGCGTTCGAGAACGTCGGAAAGGCAGCGATCGCCCCACCAACCTTTCTCCGTGTACTCCTTGATGGTTTCGGGGCTTGGAATTCGTGGTGCCTTGATCATGTGCTTCCCCTCAGCGAACGGCGCGCAACAGACCGCCATCGACCTGCAACGCGGCGCCTGTGATGTAAGACCCCTTCGGCGACACGAGCAGCGCGACCGCATGGGCAATGTCGTCGACAGTTCCTATGCGCTTCACCGGAATCTCATTGCGCAATCGCTCCTGTACGATCTCGGGCGCATCAGTTCCGGTGGCGAAGACCTTCTGCAGTCGCGTCGTGTCGATATAGCCGGGGCAGATGGTGTTGACGTTGATGCCGAACTCGGCCACTTCCAGCGACAACGTCTTGGCATAGCCGATCACGCCGGACCATGTCGCAACCGAGAGCGCGAATCCGGGAATGGGTTGAATCGCGGAAATCGCGGTGATGTTGACGATGCTGCCACCGCCGCGCGCCTTCATCGACGGCACCGCGCCGCGCACCATGCGCACCACATACATCAGGTTCTGTTCGATCGCCTTCATCCACGCCTGGTCGTCGAAGGACAGGATCGGACCCAGCGGCGGCGCGCCATCGTTGTTGACCAGGATGTCGATACCGCCGAGTTCGCCTTGCACGCGATCCGTCACGCGCAGGCAGTCCTCGGCGCGGCGCGAGTCCGCCTGGATCGGCAATACGCGGGCACCGGTCTCGCTGCGAATACGCTCGGCGGCCGACTGCAGATCAACGTCGCGCCGCGCGGTCATCGCGACCGTCGCACCTTCGCGCGCGAGCAGCCGGGCGATGCCGAAGCCGATGCCCTGGCTCGCCCCGCCGACGATTGCAACCTTGCCTTGCAGCTCCAGGTTCACTTGCGTGCCACCTGCTGAAGAAATCGCTCCGCATTACGGCAGAACACCTGCTCGAGCACTTCCTCGTCGTAGCCCTCTGCGCGCCAGTCGCGCACCAGTCGCTCGTAGGTGAACAGAGGATAGTCGGCACCGAACATCACGCGCTCGCGCAACCGGCGCGAAATCTCGTGCTTCAGATCGGGCGTGAAGTACTTCGGCGACCAGCCGTGCACCTCGTACCAGATGTTCCGCTTGTGCATCAACACGGCGATTGTTTCCGCCTGCCAGGGCCAACCGGGACGCGCGGCGACGATCGTGAGCCGCGGGAACTTGGCGGCGACGAAATCAAGATGCCGCGGGTGGCAGTCGTCCAGCAGAATGCCATTGCCCCCGGGTAAGC
>Ga0209683_10000059_pt1 | contig 37966 bp, 24 predicted proteins | sample DOMMetBare2Fresh_FD_187474 | JGI IMG/M metagenome (GOLD analysis project Ga0209683, IMG submission 187474) | Wetland sediment microbial communities from St. Louis River estuary, USA, under dissolved organic matter induced mercury methylation -... | ecosystem: Environmental > Aquatic >... | reverse complement strand
TGATGTCCAGCCACGCTTTCCATCCGTAGCACTTGCCTTTAGAAACGGCCTTCGTCGGTGTTTTCTTAACTGCTTTCTTCGCGGCTTTTTTTGCAGGTTTCTTTGCGGGCATGAGGGGGTCTCCTTTAGAGTTGAGGGTTGATGAAGGCGGCGAGAGAACGTCTTGGGTCAATCCGCAGCCTACTCTCGTCGCGTGAGTTTGCAGGCGGACTATCGCAAAAAAACAACCTTAGAAAAGGGGCGCCACCATCTGAAGTTCATCAATGGCACTGAGCTTTGAGAAAAACCACCAACCACAATCCGGCAATAGACTTAAGCTGCCAGCTACTGCCAGGTGGCAAACAGTTTCGTGAGATTGGCGCGAATCAATTGACGGAATCAGTAACGGTCGTTTCCGCTTCTTCTTTTTTCTGGCGCCACATGCCGGCAATCTGATGGGCCTCTGCTTCAGTCATGTTGTCATAAATGTCGGCGTTATTTTTTACGACACCATCTTCCAGCTCACAGACTTCCCAGTCGGGAGCGTTGGGATCAGTGCCCGCGCGCCCAGGCTTGACTCTGATTTGATACGAGATTTCGGGTGCTTTTTTTTCGTCTTCCATTCCTATTTGCCCTCGGCTGATAAATGATAACGCATATGCTAACGCCGGCAAATCTACCATATTCTCTTGCGCTTGCGGTAATTCAGTCCGGCAAGAAAGCCTGGGAATACTGGCGCCCGGCCGGGCGCGGAAAAATTAGAAGTGTTTCACTGTCGCCAGGGCTCATTGAAATCGACCTTGCAGCTTCGCCAGACTAGCCACCATTTGCACCAGTTCCAGAGGGTCAACGGGCTTGGCCACGTGAGCATCGTAGCCGGCCGCCAGGGCGCGCTCATGATCGGTTGCCTTGGCATGAGCTGTGAGGGCGAAAGCCGTAATGCGAATTCCTTTCTCAGAGGCGAGTAATCTGACATTGGCGAGTAATTCGTACCCATCTTCACCCGGCATCTGAATATCAGAAACGAGAACATCAATTGATGCGGCGCGAAAGATCTGTAACGCCTCAGATGCGGACGATGCGATCTCCACCTGGGCGCCATACTTCTTAAAGACCAGCGCCAGGACCTCGAGCGAATCCGGCTCGTCATCGGTAAGCAGGATTCGCAAACCGGCGAGTGACGGTTCAGCTGACTTTAGAGTATTGGGCTCTGGCGGAGCCAACTCTGCTTCGCGGGTATTATCCTTCCGCAGCGGCAACCTGACGGTAATGTTTGCCCCAGGCGCAATTCCGCCATTGGCCGCCGCGATGGTGCCACCGTGCAGTTCAACCAGTTGGCGGGCGATCGCCAATCCGAGACCGAGACCCCCGTGGCTACGAGTAAGTGATCCATCGGCCTGGCGAAAACGATCGAAGACATAAGGCAAAAAGTCGCTGCTGAAACCAGGGCCGCTGTCACTGATAGCTATCTTCGCTTCATCCCCATCAGACTCGACGCGGATTTCCACCCGCCCCAGCCTGGGTGTGAACTTGACGGCATTCGCGAGAATATTCCAGATGACCTGTTGCAAACGGTCAGGATCGCCGTAGAGCGGGACGGGGAGGGTTGCGACTTGCGTGCTGATGTTGATCTCCTTGGCTTCAGCCGCGGGGTTTACCGAGTCGATAGCATCGCGAATGACCTCAGCCAGATCGACAGGGCCTACTTTGAGCCGCACCTTGCCCTTGATGATGCGGGAAACATCCAGCAGATCATCGATGAGTCTGGATTGCGATCGGGCGTTACGCTCGATCGCTTCCAGCGCTTTGTCGAAGGTGGTCTCTCCGATGCGCCCCATGCGCAAAACACACGCCCACCCCAAGATAGCGGTCAGAGGGGTGCGCAACTCATGTGAGACGGTGGCGAGGAATTCATCCTTGAGGCGGTTGGCCGTCTCAGCTTCTTGTCGTGCCACCTGTTCGCGTGCGAGGAGAGCCGCGCGTTCAGCTTCCGCGCGGCGTCGCTCCGCAACCTCGATCTGTAGTTCCTGGTTGGCACGCGCCAGTTCGGCGGTGCGCTCGAGTACTCTTAACTCCAGTTCATCATGAGCTTGCTTGAGTTTTGCCTCTGCCTGCTTTAGTTCCGTTATGTCAATCCCGACGCCGTGGATGAACCAGGGCCGGCCGTCATCTCGATGGACCAGCTTGGCCTCGCAATGAAACCACATAACGCGGCCGTCGCGCGCCAGCACTCGATAAACAGAGCGCAGCGGCTGATCGGAGAAAAACATTGCTGCGGCTTCAACGCTCCAACGTGCCTTGTCATCAGGATGTATTTGTTGATACCAACGAATCGGATCGTTAAGCCACTCTTCCTGAGTAAATCCCAGCAACGCTTCAATGTGCGGGCTGACGTAGGCTTCACCAAGAGCGCCGTCCAGGTAGGCCATGAAGACCACCGCTGGTATTTGCTCAACCAGAGTGCGGTAACGCGCCTCGAGATTCAGGGCTGGAAGCTCCCCGGAGCCAGCGGCGCCGGGTGAGGTGCGGTTGGCAGGATCCTGCCAATGAAAGAGTCCGGCAAGGTTCAGTAAGACACTTTCAGCGTCGCCGAGCACGGCGTCGGCGGGGAGAGGATCCGCTTGGGGACTCTTGTCCAGGCTTCTCATGCAAGCTGCCTTCTCGGTTTCAGATTCTTTCAGTTCCTTCTTTTTCTCTCAGCCTGGCAGGGCAACGTCACTCCCGATAGCCGCTCGTTATCACAGGTCCGGGTTTTCTCCAGCTGGGTTCCTTATTAAGCGATGCCTGGGTAAACCTGCGCAAGGCATGAATGGCGCGGCCATAGGTCATTACTGCATGCGACGAAAGCAGAGAGCCCGGCGGTTGATTCATGAAAGGCATGAATTTATCGGGGAAGCCGGGCATGGTGCAGCCGATGCAAATCCCACCCACGTTGGGACAACCACCGATACCTCCCATCCAACCACGCTTGCCGACATTGCACTGCACCACTGGTCCCCAACAACCAAGCTTCACGATACACTTGCGAGCGCCGTAATGTTCATCGAATTCCGCTTGTTCGTAATAACCGCCACGGTCACATCCCTCGTGGACCGTTTGGCCGAAGAGCCAGGTTGGACGAAGGGCCTCATCGAGCGCGATCATCGGGGCCCGGCCGGTGGCTTGAAAGAGCAGATAAAGCAGGGTCTCCATAAAATTATCCGGCTGGACTGGACAGCCGGGAACGCAGACGATAGGGATGCCGGCTTTTGATTTCCAATCCCACCCCAGGTAATCGGCGAGGCCCATCGCTCCCGTCGGATTGCCGGCCAGCGCATGAATTTCTCCGTAGGTGGCGCAGGTGCCGGCAGCCACGACGGCCCAGGCCCTGGGAGCCAGGCGGTCAATCCATTCGTTGGTGGTGATTGGCTGGCCGGTGGCCGCACTGGTGCCAAAGGCGGCCCAATACCCTTCACTCTTGATCGCTTCGTTCGGTATCGATCCCTCGATAACTAAGATGAATGGTTCGATCTTTCCCAGTGCGGCCTGTTCAAAAAATGCGACAAACTCAGCGCCGTTTTCATAGGCGAGAAAGGGATTGCGAAAATTGACTTTGGGAATGCCCGGGATACCGCCCATAACAATGTCTTCAATACTGGGCTGGGTCGCCGCGGTAATGGCGATTGTGTCGCCATCACAACCAAGGCCGGCAGTAATCCAGAGCACATCGATTTCCTTGATGGGAGCACGCCACTCACTCTTGCTTGTTGGGTTTGCATTCATGGAGCGATAACTCCTCTGGGCTTCAGAGCAAATGTCTGGAGGATAGACGGTTTGCTTGAGGTTGGGTGCCGACCTCAAGCTCTGAAGTTTCGGCCGGGATTATAACATGCCTCAGGTTTGAGATCTGATACTTTTCCCGGTGCCCGCTGCGCAATGAGCGCTCTGCGATCAGGGGCACCGGCGGCCGCCCGATGAGCCCGCACGTTGCAACCGAGCACGATGGAAGCGTGCGGTCTTAGGAGCGCTTTATCTGGGCACATCAAGCGCCGGATTGCGAGCGAAAAAACCTCCCGGAAGCAGCTTGAAGCCCACATGCGTCACCGGCATGACGGGCCACTCCTCCGGACGCGGAATGTGGGTAATACCCAGGGTGTACCAGACGACTAAATCCTGATTGTCCAAAGATTCATTATTACTGGTCCAGCGCGGTAAGCCATCACCACCAGTACTCTGGTTCGGATAGACCCCGGCCGCGTTCATTTCACCGGCATGATAACGGGTCGCCCAAAAGTGATTATTGATAAAGCCGGCCCGCTGCCGCACCTCCGACGAGGGCGCCACATAGGGTAGCGAGTTTGCTCCGGGCACGATGATATAACTTGTCTTGTGACCGAGCGGGTTGTGGGCGCGAGTATTCACTACCAGCCAGGTGCGCGCAGTTTGCATATTCATCTGTCGCTGGGCCGCACGTTCGGTGGCCAGCGGTGTTTCGGCCATCAACATCCCGTTCCGGTTCGGATTGAGGCGACCCGGTGGCTGGGCTCTCGTGTTCATTTCGTAAATAGAATTTCCGGTTCCATCAACGTCAAAATCCAGCCTGAAGTTGAAGAAATGCTGGTGATGAGGGGCGACCACATTTGCGGCTACCAGATGCCCGGAAGAAGAGTGTCCGGCGTGCTTTCCTGCCGTTGTTGCGGCGACTCCTTTCGGAAGCATGATGCCGCTCAACGCCGCATCAACTTCAAGCACTCCGTCCTGGTGGAAGATCCAGTTGAGCGCGTAGTCATAGTTCCCAATCGTGGCGATGAATGAAAGAACCAGTTCGCGCGCCCGCCTTGACTCGTTCTGTCCCGAATAGCTTTCAAAGTGTTTCCAAAGCAGCCCACCGTCCCGTTCGTATATGGCCACTGCCCGCGGCAAGACATATGGCTGCCCGTCATCGCCGGCAAAGGTTGCGTCGAGCAGGGTGGCGTTTTCGGGGGCGTCGGTCTTTGGCTCAATGGAACTTGCCAGTCGACCGACACCGTACTCGCCTACGTCAAAGGCACTGCGCCAACGCCAGGTTTCATCAGTATCGCCGTAGGGGACTACCATCTCTGAAAGGGAAGCTCGATACAAGATCGAGCGCAGCCGTCCTTCATCTTCATAGCCGACGGTTTGCAGCACAAGTCCTTCGCGCGGGTGCATCGTGTAACGGAAGCGCCACTTTTGCCAGGATATTTCCTGGCCATGAATTTCAAACCCGGCGCCGTCGGGCTGGGTGATCTTCAACGGCTTTGGCGGTACTCGGGTGCCGGTGGACTTCTCGTCCAACTCCTGGCTGGCCGCGGCCAATGGCACCACCCCCGTGTCGATAACTTCGAGGACCTGATCTGTGTTCATGTTGACGAGCACGACCACACCCTCAATGGGCCGGCCGTAAAAATTGATTGCGTCGCCTTTGAGATAAGAGAGGGCTCGTAAAAGGCGCATGCCGCGATAGGCAGAACGTACCTGGCCCACTGCCCAGCCATCGATTTGGACCTGTTCGAAGTCGTTGATACCGCGTTTACGCATGGCTGCTTGCCAGCGCGAATCGGCCTTTACGATATCGGGAAGAATTTTGTATTCGGCATCCATCACCAGCGGTTGAACACCTTTGGCTTGCTGCCAGCTAACAACGCGGCCGGTCCTCAGATCTACCGTAGCTTCGAAGGTGCGATTAGCCTTGCGATCAAGAATTACCGCAAAGGCCTGGCGGCTGAATGGTGCGCCCTGCTTGTAGTTGAGTACTTCGCTCTTTAAGGGCTCTTTGAGCACGATGGTTGAAAACAGTGCGCCGGCAGGAAAGCCCGGGGCTTCGCTGAGGGCGTGGGCCGCCGTTTTAATTTCCTCGCCTGTCAGCGAGTCCAGTGGATGTTGGGCCTGGGCCGTTAACAGGTGACCAGCAATACCAGGGAAGATCGAGAGAAGAGCACAAAAGGTCAATCGCAAAGTAAAGGAATTAGCTCTCATAGTTCCGTCGCTCATCTGCATAGATTCTCCTCATGGCCGGCCGTAAGTTAAAGGTTGCTGGTGCGAGTCGATTGTACTTTGATTCTTTACTATCTCTATACAATTCTTTACAGAGGTTTACGCTCTTCTCATGCCTGTTTTGATAGACTCGATAGGCGATTCTACAGGAAAGCAGCACGGACATCAGTTTTGTGAGGGCGAGCGAGATCGCGGACTTATGTCTGCATTACCACGACCATAAACGTTTACGTCAGAGGAGAAGTCAATGAAAAAGTTAGTTCTTATTATTTTAGTCCTGGGTGCCATGATTCTTGCGATTGCAGTGAGTGCGGCAGCGCCGGCCAATTTTGCCGGGACCTGGATGCTCGATAAGGAAAAAAGCAAAGGGCTCGACGGCCGGATGCAAAATGCTGAAAGCGTTCAGTGGGTGATTACCCAGGACGATAAGCAGATTTCAATTGAGACCAAAATTACGGGTGGGCAGAACATGGGTGGGGGCCCGGGCGGCGGTGGTGGTGGCGGCATGCGAGGCGGCGGCATGGGCGGCCCCCGTACATTCGCCCTTGATGGCAAAGAAACCACAACGGACCTGCAGCAGGGCGGCACCTCGACTTCCAAAGCCACCTGGTCCAAGGACGGTACTCTGCTGGAATTGTTGTCGGTGCGGAGCGGCAATTTTAATGGCAACGAATTCAGATCCGCTACAACGGACAAGCTGCAGCTTTCCAGCGATGGCAAGGTGTTGACGGTAAAGCGTGATGGTGAGAGTCCGCGTGGACCCGTTGACGCCACACTCGTTTTCAACAAACAGTAAGCCGGAACTGGGCAAAGCTACCGTGATTTGTTTGAAGGCGGAAGGGAGAGCCGGCGCACAGGAACTGTGCCGCCACTTTAAATAAGTTCAGGTTAGTGGAGAAGAGATTACCAGGCGACGCTGCGGCCGTCGTCCATCCAGTCGCGGGTCATATCGCACCAAAGGGCCAGGCCTTGCCAGGAATTGAAGCGTGAATAAAAACGCGCGATTTTCTTGTCCGAGGCTGGGCGCCCCTTGTTGCGGACCTTGAAAAATTTCGCCCTTGTCCATGAGTCCAAAGCCAGACCATCGTACCTGCCAATGAGCTTGAGCAGGTTCTCAGCGGCATAATCACCCACGCCCTTCACGCCCTTGATAGCTTTAATCAGATCGACTGTAGGTAAATCACTGGTGAGCCACTTGTTGACATCCAGTTCGCCAGACGCTACCCGATCGGCGAGTTCCTTTAAGTAAGCCGCGCGATAACCCGCACGGACTTCATTGACATAAAATTTTAGCGGCATCAAGGCCATGGCTTCGGGAGTCGGAAAGGTGCGCCGACCGTCCTTTGATTCCCGTCCGAGACTCTCGACCAGGCCGGTAACCATTTTTTCTGTGAGGGACCAGGAACAGTTGGTGGTGCAGATCATCTTCACCAGATCTTCAAAGACGGTGGGCGAGCGCAACATGCGGCCCGCCCCCTGATCCGCGATCCACGAAAAATCAGGGTCGGCTGACATGGCGCGATAGAATGAACTCATATCGTCATCGAGCCGAAACATGTGTCGAACATCACGTATGACTCTTTCGACCGCACTCTTGCTCAGTCGCGAAGCAGTATTGATTCTGAGTTCGCGTTTAGTGCCGCCAATCTTAACCACTACCGGCGTGGTGCTGCCAAGATCAATTACTCGCGACAATGTCCACGCGTCTCGGTCGAACTCAAAGGGAAGGAGTTCAGGCCAACCATGACTGATCATCGTGCGCTTTAGATTAAAGGTGCGCGGAGTGGCGATGGAAAGTTGCATCATTGATTATCGGATGACATCCAGGCAACGACTTTCGAAAAGCGCCTATTGATAAATTCTGCGAGAATGTCCGGATTCAGAGTATCGGATGGAGCGCCAACTCCGCAAACGCCTCCAGGTTGATGACCACCGAAAGTGAAAGCAAACCTTTGGACTCGTCCTGGGAATTGGCATTCCTACCCGATCATTGAGGCCTGCCCTGCCTGCACAATTGCGAATCGAGACTTGGTTTGGCTGTAGGCCCTAAGGCGGATTTGTGACCGGGATCTGGAGGTTTCAGCAGGCAGGTGCGGCCAAGGGTTTGTCCAATGTGCCGGCATCGTGTTGCGTTCCGGCCCCTCCCGAGGAGGGCATGTATGCTTCGGTTGCGGTCAACCTGAATCTTGACAGCCAGGTCCGTCGGGACTAAACTTGTGCCCTAAAACAAGTAACGGAAGGCTGTACTCGCGCCGCCCTCAAACACTTGGGTTGGGCGCGAGAGAAGAGTCCAATCACGGGGCTTTCAGCAGTGACTCGGTGACTTAAGCACCGCTTCCAAAAAATGAGCCGGAGCTTTCCGGCGCGCGCTCCGTCGCCCCACCGGGCCAATGGCGAGGCCCTCCTGGTGGGGCGATGTCGTGTTTGCAGGTCCCGGGTTTTTGGTTTTTGGTCTTTGCCGCCTCTATCCGTCGGGACTCCAGAATCACGCAGTACAAGACGACAGACCACAGACCACAGACCACAGACCACAGACGAAAGAGCAAAGAGCAAAGACCAAAGACCAAAGACCAAAGACCTGCCTCCCGTTTACCTCACATAAATCGGATTGGAAATAATCCACGGCTGCTCACCAGCCGGCTTTGGAAGCTGAGAAAGGTAAACTTCTACCCGATAAATGCCTTTTTCGGCAACCGCAAACTCGACAGCGTTCGCTCCGTTTCTTTCCTCCACTACCTGACCGTTCCTAAACAACACAATCCGACTGTTAAGCGGAGTTTTAACCAGCAATCGAGTAGCGCCGGAAAGCGTCACATCATCGCCCACAATCTTTTTCTCGCTGCCGTTGGCTGCCGAAAAACGGAAGCCGGTGGCGTCGCCAAATAAGTCAAACGCGACAAAACAGTGGCCTTCCCGGAGGGAGGCCAGCAGTGTCTCAGCCGAGAGTTCATTTCCCCTGGGCAGAAGCACGTGCATGCGCACCAGGCGAAAACTTCGCTCATAAGGATCCAGTTGCAGGCCGAGCAGTCTCTTTCCCGACGAGTCGCCCAAACTCAACCCAATGTTGGCATGAGCATCATTTCCGGCAGTCGCCACCAAATGCCTACCGCCGGTGGCCAGTGCTTCGTCCCAAAGTTTCAGATTCAGGGCTGGTCGCTCATAGAAATTCGCAAACAGCAGATCCGGATATTTCCCGTAAGACCATAAACCGTCAAAAAACATGAGGAACGGATTAATACGGCGAGAGTTGGTGAAGAGATTGTAGATCTCGACACCGTCATAATTGCCCGAACTCCAACTTTTGAATTCCTGTGGGTAAGCAACCAGTGCCAGTGCTCCTTTCGCTTTTGCCTGAGCCGCATATTCGTCAGTCGTAAAACTCCCTGCGCTGGCAGCCGATTCGTTGCCGGGCAACATCAACAGCCGATCCTCATTAGAAGTAGAGACCTCGTTGCCATTTACAAACAGCACGCCACCGTGCACTCCGCGCAGGGTCATTGCTGACGTATCGTAGTTCCGCGCTGGATGTTCGGTCATGATCACAAAGTTAAGATTGTTAGCCTGCGCGCCGGCGATTATTTCTGTAAGGGTACCGGTGCTGTGACCACCGAGGAATGAATGGACGTGAATAACACCCTGATACTCGACCAGGTCGGTATCCACAGGATTAACCACACGGTGAGAGTTGAGTTGATCAATCGCCGCACGGAGGCGCCCAAGCTGGTAACGCCGGTACGCGAACGGTACTTGAAGACCAAGCAGCAGGAACAAGAGAACGAGGACAATCTTCTTCCAGCGCTTCATATCGTTCGTAGGGTGGGGCGACGAAGAAACCCAGGCAGGCCTGCTAAGGCGCAAAATCGGAGGAGCATAATGTGAAATCGTTAATCTTCAAAATCCACCGACACTACGTGCTCGCTGATGCTTCGTCCGAAGTTGGCGACTTTGACGTGATCAGGATGGACCGTGTAGGCATCCAGCGCCTCGCGATCGCGAAACACCGCGCACAATGCCGTGTCATAAGATCTGGCGAGATGCAGGACGTCGAAGCCAACGGACAGACTTTCGACCTCTTTTATGACTGACGCCAGACGGCGCAATTGCGCTAAATGCTCGTCACGAATAGGCTGTTCGATTTCCGCTTTGTATTTCCAAACCACAATATGTGTCAACATTATTCTGCACGCCCATAAATCAACTGCTTTGCTTAATTGCCCAGCGGGCCGAGGTTTGAAAAGCCTTACTGGTCCGCCGGCAGCTGGCGCGGGCTATTTTCCTCCACCCTCACACCACCGGCGTGTTACCTGATGCCGAAATTCAAACATCCGCTGCAAACGTGGTTCGATTATTAACGGCGCCACCCAGCGGCCGGCAAATCCCAATGGTGGTTCATAGTCTATTTCATCGCGGAGTATTGCACCATCGGAATCTGGCTTGATGATATGGCGGTGGCGCCAGCGGCGAAATGGACCAGCGATTTGTACATCTTCGAACATTCGGGGTGGATCATAGGCGGTATGTTCAGCGATCCAGCGCACTGTAAACGGACCCAGGACCTTAGCTTCGATGATGGTTTGCGAACCCACTTCTGAAATCCGCGCCGTTGCAACCAGGCGAGATGATTCCCACGGCGGTATAAGCAAACGCAACGCTTCGGGTTGCTCATGGAATGCAAACACGCGTTCGGGGCTTGCGCGAATCAAGGTCTCTTTAATGAATTTCACAGGCAGGAACTGTAGCTCCACAGAGTCCTAAGGGGAAGAGCACCGAGAGCACTCCACACGGAAGGAGTTTTTCCCCATTCTCGCTGTGAAAATGTCCATCGCAGCTTCAGGCCTCTGCTGCCGCTGCTTTAGGCGTTCTCCGGCACGCTTTACTTCAAGAAGCGATCAAACCATGCGAGCGTCCGTTGCAGGGAATCGACTCGGTGGCTCGGTTCGCGAAAGGCATGCCCTTCGCGTGGATAGCGTACCAGCGCTGTCTCGACGCCCCGTCGCTTGAGCGCCATGTACATCTCCTCCGCCTGAGTGATATGCACGTCGTTGTCCTGCTCTCCGTGAATAAACAGAGTCGGCGTCTGCGCCTGGCGCACATAGCGCAGGGGCGACCACTGCCAGAGCAGGTCGTAATTGTCCCAGGGAAAACCTCCAAACTCAGCATGAAGCAAATCCTGATAGAGCGAGGTGGAATAGAAACTAACCAAATTGCTGAGGCTGGCTACGGCGACTGCTGCCTTGAACCGGGAGGTCTGTGTAACTATCCAGTTGGTCATGAATCCGCCGTATGAGCTTCCAGTAACCCCCAGGCGATTCTGGTCAATCCAGGAGTACCGCCGCAACGCTTCATCAACGCCGGCCATCAAGTCTTTATAATCACCGCCGCCCCATTCATTCAGAGTGCCGTCCGAGAACTTTTGACCGTAGCCGCTGGAGCCGCGCGGATTCAGGTACAAAACCGCATAGCCGCGCGCGGCCGCGACCTGTAGATTGGCACTCAACGCCCACCCAGACATCCCGTGGGGCCCACCATGGATACTGAGGATCAGGGGGTATTTCCGGTCTTCCCGCCAGCCGCCTGGTTTAATTAACCAGCCTTGTATCGGCGTCCCATCAAAGCTCCTGAAGGTAAATTCTTCGGGCTCGCTGAAGGCAAAATTTCGCGCCAGACCTTCGTTGTGCTGGCTCAGGCGGCCAGCCTCAGCCCAGCTTGGTTGCATCCAGATTTCATAGGGCCAGGTCGGAGTGCTGAGGGTGAAGGCGACGACTGAGCCTGAAGTTGGATCTCCATCTGCCAAAGTCCGAGTTGCATTTTTCTTTTGAGCAATGCTGAAGTTCGATATCTGATACTGATTGGAAGGTGATCGCCGGCTGAGATCGCCGGGCGAAGCAAAAAGCCAATCCCGGTCAACCGCATTGCCCACCACCTGTCTTGCCTTTCCGGCGCTGGGCGTGACGCTGAAGATGGTGCTGCTGCCGCGGTCGCTGGCGAGAAAAAAGATCAGCTTACCGTCAGGCGACCAGCGGGGATTGCGTTGGCGGCGATCCTGTGCGGCAGCCAATTCCCGTCCGCCGCTGCCGGCCGCATCGATTACCCAAACATGCGCGTCTTCCGCCACACTGTCGATCGTCGTCACCTCGCGCTTCGTTGCCGTGTACGCAATCCATTTTCCATCAGGCGACCAGGCTGGTTCGTATTCACAACCTTTCGTGTTGGTGATCTGTCGCACCTGGCCGTGTAAGTCGACTGCGAAAATATCAGAATTATTGTTCGCGTCCGGATCCGGTTCATGATTAGAAAGAAAAACGACCTCGTCGCCGCGAGGGCTGAAAGTCAGAGCGTGATCGTAGTAAGGCCCTGCCGTCAGCTGGCGCGGCTCGGGATTATCAACGGGAGTGTAATAGATATACGTCCGGCGCCGATCTGACAGTGCGGTGCGCGATTTGTATTGCAGCCGATCGATGACGATGGGGTCGTCCTTCTCTTCCGACGCGGTTGAGACCTCTTCAGCGGCGGAGACGTAGGCGATCGATTTGCCATCGGGAGACCATGCGAAGCTTTCCCCAGCGTAGGTTATGAAGAAGTTGGTGCTCTGCACCGGGACCAGAAAACGAGGTTGACCGCGGTCGATGGTAATGGTCCAGATGCCGCTCGAACCCTCACGCTCGGCGGCAAAGGCAATGGTGCGGTTGTCGGGGGACCAGCGCGGATTGGAGCCATACCAACCGGCGGGGAGTAGACGTGCAGGCGGCTGTCGCTGAATCAAATCGGGAGGGGACGTGCCAGTGGGAGTGCGCGAGCGCGATTCCCAGGTGGAGCGGACAATCCAGATTGTCGAACGCGTTGCCTCTCCATCAACGGTGGATACCGTATAGGCAATCCATTCACCATTCGGAGAAATCTGCGCGTCACTGATTGTCGCCACCCTCAAGATATCGGCAGGTGCCATAGGCCGGCGCGACTGTGATTGTGCGGTAAGCGAGAGTGTGACGATAAGTAGAAGGACGCTCCCGCAAAGGCGCAAAGTCGCCAGGCACAGCAAACTTCGAACTGCGAGAACAAATATTTCATTCCCGGCAAGCTGTGCTCTGCCGCTTCGCCCCTTTGCGGGAACCTGGGTTTTGCCGCGAAGGTCACTCGGGCTGGCAGTTAACAAGTTTGTGTAGGCCATTCTTAATCAGCTCGCCTAATTGATTAGCAGCGGGCAGAGAAAGTCGAAAAGAGTAGTTCAAGGGCGTAACCGGGCCAGTTGCTCGTTGAGCAACTCCCACACCCTGCGCACATGTCTCTCGGTCGTGCGGATGTTGCCGATGGAAAGACGGAGTGTCAGTTGATCATTCAGTTTAGTGTGCGAGAGCAGCGCCTGTCCCGTGGCATTCACGCCATGCATGATCGCTTCGTTCAAAGCATCGAGCCGCGTGGCCTCCGTGTCGGCACCCTCACTGGCTGCTTTCGGACACGCGCGGAAACAGACCAGACCAAGTGGCACCGGAGCAAGCAGTTCCCATTCCGGCGACTCTTCGACCCACGACGCAAACAAACGGGCCAGCCGGCAATGTTCACGAATCCGCGCGGCCAGGCCTTCATGTCCAAAGTATCGGATCACCAGCCAAAGCTTCAGGGCCCGGAAACGTCGACCCAGTTGAATGCCGTAATCAGATCCGCTACGCACGTTTTCCTGCTCAGGTGTGCGCAGGTATTCCGGGACAAGTGAGAATGCCCGTCGCAGCAGATCCATATGGCGACAATAAAGTACCGAGAGATCGAATGGCGTAAATAACCACTTGTGAGGATTGGTGACTACCGAATCTGCCCGCTCGCATCCGGCCACGAGTTGCCGATATTCAGGCACCACCGCGGCTGAGCCGGCATAAGCCATATCGACATGCAGCCAGAGCGCGTGTTCTTCACAGATGGGAACGAGCGCCGGCACGGGATCGATGCTCGAGGTTGAAGTAGTGCCGACCGTAGCCACCACACAGATAGGAATGAAACCGTTCTGCTTATCCGCCGCGATGGCGGCAGCGAGAGCCCGGGGATCCATACGAAATTCGCTATCCGTGGGAATCTTGCATAGAGACCTTTGTCCCAAACCGAGCGTAATGATTCCTTTGTCAATAGACGAATGTGCCTGTTCAGAAGCGTACACACGCAGGAGGGGCAAGTCTTTCCGCCCACTCATCCCCTCTTCGCGGATACGCATCTCGGCACCCTCACGGGCCGCCGCAATCGCATGCATGCTCGATACAGAAGCCGTGTCGTAGATTATTCCGGTATAACCGGCATCAAGACCCATCATCTGCCGCAACCAATCGAGTGCAACCTCCTCCAGTTCAGTAGACGCCGGGGACGTTCGCCAGAGCATTGCTTTGTTATCGAAGGCTGCGGCCAGCAACTCACCAAAGATTCCCGGCGCCGAAGTCGACGTGGCAAAGTAAGCAAAAAAAGAAGGGTGATTCCAATTCGTGAGTGCAGGCACGAGCAGGCGATCGATGTCGGCAAGAATGTCGTGCATCGGCTCGCCTTTGGACGGCGGTTTTGCCGGCAACTGGGCTTTCAATTCACCGGGTTTGATTTGGGAGAGCACGGGAAGCTCTTCAATGTCTTCAAAGTAGTCGCTAATCCAATCGATTAACTCATGACCGAAACGACGAAAGTCTTCCTTGCTCATGTCGCCGGTCGCCGGAGCGATGCCGGTTTGGTCGTTGGCCGCTGACTTCATAAGGCATCGAGTCTAGATCAAGCCGGCGGAAAGCAGAAGGCTTCCGCTTTCTGCCTTCTTTCTTTAGTTACTGTCGCCTAGTCCGTGCTTTTGGCGGCAGCGTTGGCAAAGGGTCGGGGGCACAGCATTGTCCACGCGATGCCGGATGGGCTTTAGAGTGTGCAGGTAAGCATATACAGCCTTGAGATCCTCATCGTTCATTTTCCCGTAGAACCACCACGGCATGGCAGGGTTGAGCTGGCGTGCGCCAACCTTGCCTTGGCGCATGGCGCGCACAAAAAGGTCTTCGTCGTAGTAAGAAATACCCGAAGCGTCAGGTGTGACGTTTGCACTGGCGACGACGCCGGTTGGCAGGCTGAAGACAAGGCCACCGGCAAAATCCAAACCAGTAATCGGCTTACCGTTTTCGCTTGGTGTGTGACAATCGGCACATGCACCCATGCGTACCAGGTAGTTCCCGCGTAGGATCGGCGTTGACAGGTCAGGGGCTGGTACCGCCTCAGAAATCGGTTGCGGCACGTTCTTCATCAGGAAGCTAAGCGGAAACGGGGTCTCAATCGCGGGCAAAGGATTACGCACCGCGGGCAGTGAGCGTATGTAGACGATAACCGCTGCCAGGTCTTCATCAGACATGGTGCGGTAGTGTTGATAGGGCATGATCGGAACCAACGCTCGACCATCGTGACCAATTCCTTCGCGAATGGCGCGGGCCAGCATGTCGTCAGTCCAGTTGCCGGCACCTGTCTCCTTGTCGGGTGTGATATTGGGTGCCACTACCCAACGCAGGTTTGTATCAACCCAGCGCGCTCCGGCGCCGGGGCGGCCCTCCAGCGGTGGCGAGCCGGGCTTGCGAAAGTCGACCTCCGAGTGGCAACCCAGACAGCCCGCCACCGCATTCACGAGGTAAGTCCCGCGTTCGAGTCTCGCATTATTTGGTTCGAACCGCCGATCGTTTAAGGCCCGGGCTCGCGGCCCGATGATTGGCCGCCAGCCAATCGTAAAAGTGATTCCAACTGCTATTGCGGCCAGCAGAATAACCGGTGTAATCGCCAGGAGGCGTCGCAAACGCTGGGTCATAAGTTCAGAGCGTCGTCTCCGCGAGGTTCGACTTGTACTTGGTGCTGGTCTGGCGATCCGTCATTTCAATAAAGACATAACTGGGCGGCACAACATCACTTTCGACTGCAAACCAAATTCCGGCCAGGTCATCCGGTTTGCCCAGGGCGCAAAATCCGTAGAAGCGCTTGCCACTCTGGTCGTAGAAATCCACCCAGGTCCGGGATGCATTAGCGTTCTTACCACAGGGCGGCAGCATTGGCGCGGGCGCAAAAAGTTCAGCGGGATAATCGTCCTTGTTCAGCACGTCAAACTTGTAGCGTGTGAAAGTCTTGCCGCCGGCCTCAAAGACCTCAGACCCCATCATGTACAGCACGGGATTTGGCAATACGGGGCGTGGAGCAGTCGCCGCTCGGCTGCCTGTCATGGCTAGCAATATCAGGCTGAGGAAAAGAGAAACAAACCTTCTGCTGGTGGCTGATTTCATTGGGGGTCCTTTCTATCTTCGCAAGATTTGAGTTTGGATATTTGAAGAGGATTGCCCGAGCGAGGCAAGAAAATCGCAGTCGGACTCTCCTGGTTCGGTTTCAAGACGGCCGTGTATCTCCAAAGAGGTTCCTAAGAGTTAAATTTGAGCCTAAAAAAATTATTACCTCAGAGCCCTGGCGCAATCGATCATACGGTCGCTGGGCTGGAAAGCCAGCGGGATCGTCTCCGCGCGTTTCAACAATTCCTTTCTGAGTAGTCGCGACCAACATCACAATCGCCGGGATAACCGATCGTGCCGCTTTGGCATAGAGCGGAGTTATTTATTACCGCGTCTCGCCAGATGCCACTTGACACGTGTGTAGGCGATGCGGAAACCATGCCGCTCGGCGTTCCGTTGTGAAGCACTGCCGGGCAATGCTCCCATCGTGGCAATGTCGCACCCCTGGGCAGCAGCGTAGCGCAGCCGGCTCTCGAGCAGCGCCAGCTGCGCACCCTGCCTCCGTCCTTCGGGAATGGTGCTGGCTCCGGCCAGGAGGGCGACTCGTTCGCAAATACACAAGACGCCGGTGGCAATTGCCTCGCCACCTAATTCGGCGATGAAAGACAAAGCGCCGGTTCTCTTGGCGCTCACCCGCCCTACTTCATTCAGAAATGCTGCCAGTTCGCTGTACTCGCTCCAGCCCCTGGTCGCGGTCTCGGCCCAGAGCTCCTGTTCGCTTTCCTCAATGACGCGCACCTGTATCTGCTCGTTTCGCGTTGCCGCCAAATGAAGGTCGGGGTGAATGGGCCGGTAGAGCACGCTGGTGAATTCGACAGGTTGATAGCCACGCTCGTTCAATAGTGAAAGCGCGGAGGGATCGGCGAGCGGACAGACCTCGTGAAAGACCTCTGCGCTGCGCGAGTGCAGGAAGGTTTCTATATCATCGAGTTGAGCGCTGGTCACCGGTTGCAGCATTCCCAAACCAAACGTCTGCGTTATGGGTGAAGTCGCTCCATCGAACATGACATAGGTGCCGCGAGCTTCGCGCCACTCGGCGCCACTATCGGGAAAAGCCCTGCCTCGCGCGCTGACAAAGTCCGCGTTGCTCAGCGCCTCGGTTTTTTCCAGGCGACGAGCGAGTTCGAGATCGGCAAAAGGGAATGATTCAGGCCCGGTCATGAGTCTGCCAATTTATATGAGTTTGGCTCGGGAGAAAAGCTTTTGTTTCATTTTGTAAACCCCAAGTTGAAATGTCACCCAAATGCGCAAAGTAGAGATATCCCCTTTTTCACTTACGAAATCAACAAGAAGGGGCGCACCGGGCGGAAGGCCAAGTCATTAATCGCCTTCGGCAATTCGGTGATTGGTAAAGATGAACAGCGCCAAGTGTCCATTGCCAGAGGATGAGAACGAAGTCGGTTCGATCACAAAGACAGCAGGCCTCGAAGCAAAGAAGGTGTTTATTGGACGCGATGCCAGCGAGAAGGCGCCGTTACTGCCGTCACCATGCGGTTTCGGGCAGCGTCGGTGCGTGTGCCGTTCCACATCAACTAGTCTTTGATCTGCTTAGAGTTATGGTCAAAAGTTGCATATGCACGAATGAAAAAGGTGGCGCATTCTTGATGAGTTTTCGCGAAACATCAACCTATCACTAGGAGGAATACGCCGTAAGAGAAGAGAAGTTAGCGTAGTTGAGTACGAGAATCCAGGTATCGCCCCTAGATCATTCAAACCCCGTGCTAATTGGTGGGAAGGCCGGTACTCAGCAAGAAAACGTCCCAAGCCCAGCGTCCAAGATGGTCTTCATGCCGCGGGCCGCTCGAGTATTTCGGTGAGGTATCGGTATCTGTAGACTCATCAGGGTCGGTATCAAAATCAGGCACCGTTAACTCGGGCGACTCCCAGTTCGCTGGCAAAATCCTGGGGCGGTAGTGACCTGGGGAATTCAGGTTATTCCGAATGCTCTGCGGATTCGCAAACTCTTCCTTTTGACCTAACAAGGGTCGCTTTTCGTTAAGTACGTCGGTTAAGACACCTCCCAAACCAACGACATTGTCCCAAAAAAAGGGCGCAGGGTTTTGAGTCGAACCGTATAGGTTATGAAATAGCGCAAGAGCACGGTATTTGCGACTCTTGCCTAGAAATGAGACTTTTACATCATATATTGCAAATTCGCCTACGTCGTAAGATTTGCTTGGCGAAACTTTTAAGATCTCAGCAATCGTATACCCAGCGATAAATCGCTGGGCTATTTTCAGCCGTCCGCTGAACGCGGACTTTTCGGGATGTGACCAACGCGCCGATGACTCGAAGAAAACACAGCAGGGATGATTCGGCAGTCAAAAATCCTGCGGACGTCGCGATTTGTCTGAACTAGAAAGAAAATCGGAATCAACCTGCGAGATATGGTTGCTTTAGAAGGTCAAAAGGTTCGCCGGCAGGTACGATCCACTAATCCTGCTAAAGAAGACTTCGCCCTGTTCCGTCAACCTGATCTTGAAGATAGCGGCGTTGGGGACGCTGACTGCGTCGAGAAAGCAGTAGAAGGACGCCATGGTCTCAATCTTCATGCCCTCGAGTTCGTGCAACAGTAACCAGATCACCGCGCGAATAAACTGTCCGTGACTGACAATAACAACAAACTTATTTTCAAGTTTTGTGAGCTGCGTCAAAGTAGTTTCAGCTCGCGACATGAGATTTTCAAAAGACTCGGCGCCGGGCCCGTCGATGTAGGCGGGGTCGTTGCGTGACCAGTAAGCGGCCACCAGCGGCTTGCGTTCGGTAAGCGTGGTGTTGTGACAGCGCTCCGGAGAAAGGTAAGTGAATTCCTGTACCGGCCACTGCGCTACCTTAACGTCCGGATACTTTGCAATTAAAGGCGCCGCTGTTTGCTGGGAGCGGAGAAATGATGACAGGACTATAAGGTCAGGTCGATCATCTACACGGTCGGCGATGCAACCCGCCTGTGCCATGCCTTTCTCAGTTAACGGGACCGTTTCGGGTGAAAACGTAGCGGCGCCGGCGTTCGCAGTACTTTCGCCATGGCGGACTAACCAGACTTCTTTCATGCAAAATAGTTTAGCGCGAAACGTTTTGATTGCCTCAGGGAAACACGGATTTTCCTGATCTGTAGATTCACCGGAAGCAAATCAGTCCACCCGACGAGTTCAATACTTACGCCATTCGATAGGAAAAAGTAGTCCGGCCTTTTCCGCTGTCAACTGAACGCCGGCTAGAGCAGCGGCGCGCGCCATCACCGGATCTCGTTTGTCCCGCATGTCAGCAGGCGAGGGCAAGAGGACTTCGTCCGGAACAACGCCGGTCCTCTCGAGACTTTTCCCGTCTGTCATGATCAGATCGGCTATTGTCACGCTAACTCCGTAGGGTATGACTGTGTCTATCCCGAGTTCATGTGGATAATGCAATGCTTCCATCACAGCTCCGGCGGATCGGTCACCGATTACAATACCTCGTTTTTCAATCTGAACCACACGGGAAAAGATTTCGGACGCAGAAGCTGAGTCACTATCGATCAGCACTATCAGTTTACCGGTGTAGGGGCTGGGGCTGCGTTGCGATTTCAATGGCTTCATTTTCTTGCGACCTCGCGGCTCTGCCATGACTACCTCTTTCTCAAAAAAGGCACCCGCGAGTCTTTCACAAGTGGTCACATAGCCGCCTCCGTTGCCGCGCAGATCTAAGATGATCGTCTTGTATTTCCTGGCACGTCCAACCATAGCTTCTACGTCCGATTCTTCGACAGCAAATGTTGGCATCTTCCAGATGAACAAGTCTTCTGCAAAGTTTACCCAGCGAGATCGATTCAGTTTATCCTCTGCTTCTAATTTGCGTTGGTAGTCACCTATATCCGTGCCGGTAAGGTCCATGACCGTCTTGCCTTTTCTTACCTTTGCGGCCACGTCCAGTTCACGCTGTTTGCCGTCAGGGCTCTTAACTACCAAGTGCATACTCATTTTCGGACTGAGTCCGTTAAACAAGTATCTTATTTTCCAGAGGTTGTTGCGGTCTGGTTCGTAGCCGCCGACCGAAATCACCAAATCGCCTTCTTTCAAGCCTTTGGCTTCGGCATCGCTGGCGGGTTTAACTGCCGTGATATAAACGCGCTCATCCACAGCCTGCATTTCCCAACCATAATCCGATGGGTTAGCGCGTCCTGGCGGAACAAAAAATAGATGAGAATCATCGAAGTCCAGAAGTGCCTGGGCAATTATAGCCATCATTTGTGATCCGGATTCCGTCGTCTTGAGTTTATCCTTGGCGGCCTTAAAGCGAGCCTCAAGATCGATCCCGTGAAATTCCGGATCGTAATAATTCTTCTTGATATCACTCTTTACTATTTCCAGGACGTGCTCGGCATGATCGCGACTGAAATTTCGTTGTGCCCTCGTGATCTGCGCAACCGAATTTCCAAGCAAAAATGCAATTGCCGACGAGAGGAGTGCCAAACTTCGAACATGATTCTTAGAAGGGAAGCCAATCATGTGAGATACCTTCCTCGTTGAAAATTTCATTTGACCCGAAACGGAATCCTACCAACCTGATTCTGTCGTAGCTAAGGGCCCGTGACCAGTGGCAGTTCAATAAAGCTTGCCTGGCCGGGCGTGTGATAAATCCGCTGCGTCGCCTTGCGGTAATCACCAGGCTTGGCCCAGAAGATATTCGGCACAAACGTTTGCGGGTTTCGATCGTAAAGCGGAAACCAGCTCGATTGAATTTGCACCATGATGCGATGACCAGGCAAAAATACATGGTTTGCCGTGGGCAGAGTAAAACGGTAACGGAGTGGTTCATTCGCCGCGATTAGTTTTGGGGTTTCGAAACTTTCGCGATAGCGCCCGCGCAGTATATCGGCTGAAATCATTAGCTGATAACCGCCCATGTTTGGCTGGGCCGCGACCTGATCCGGGTAAACGTCGATCACCTTTACTACCCAATCTGAGTCAGTGCCACTGGTTGAGGCAATCAGGTTCACGATCGGTTGGCCACTGATCTTTACCGGGGCCGTCAACACATCGGTGGTAAAGGCCAACACATCCGGACGTCCGGAAGCCTCTCTTTGATCGTCAACCAGCCAACGAGACCAACTCGTGCCATCAATCGGACGAGCTCGATAAGGGACTGGTTTAGACGGATCAGAGATGTATTCTTCGAATTCTGATGCGCCGCTTTTGGGACTCGCGAAATCCAACTTCAAACCCGCCTCCAGGTAGAGCGGCGCGGGCTTGACCTTGCAACCGCTGCTGCAGCCGGAGGGCCACGAAGCCAATCGCCGCCATGCATTGGTTCCAGTTTCAAAAGCAGTAACAGGAGCGACGTCCGCTTTCGGTGCGCCATCTTTCAAATACTGGTCGAGAAAGGGCCGCAAGACTTCCTGCCGGAAGGTCAGTGCGGTATCGCTATTGAACTTGATTGCGCCCAGCATGCTGCCGTCTTTGATTTCCTGTCCGTGATGCCACGGTCCGAGCACGAGAAAGACCTTGTCGTTATTGGTGTCCTTCGGCTCAATGGCTTTGTAGACCGCGATGTCTCCGTAAATGTCTTCCTGGTCCCACAAGCTATGCACGAGCATGACCGGTACCTTCAAGGGCTGGGTCGCGAGAATTTTGTCTACGGCCTGGTCCTGCCAGAACTTGTCGTAATTAGGATGTTCGAGCAGCTTGCGCCAAAACCCAACCTGCTCCAGTCCCCGTCGTCGTCCCAGTTCACCCGCGGAACCGGCTTCCATGAACATGTCATAGTCGTCGAAATGGCTGGTCCACCATTTAACTTCATTGGCGCGGGTCGCTTCCTGATCGTAGATATAGCTCATCCCCTGCTGGCGGAACGCGCCGTTGTGAAACCAATCGTCACCCATCCAGCCGTCGACCATTGGATTCATCGGCACAGAGACCTTCAATGCCGGATGAGGGTTAATCAAAGCCATGAGCGGTAGGAAGCCGTCATAAGAAATGCCCAGAATGCCAACCTTGCCATTTGATTCTTTGACGTTCTTGACCAGCCAGTCAATCGTATCGTAGGTATCCGTGGCATGATCCACAGAAGTGGGATTCTGCGGTCCCACCAGGGGACGGTTCATTACATAATCGCCTTCAGAACCGTACTTGCCGCGGACGTCCTGGACCACGCGGATATATCCCCCTCCAACAATAACGTCGGTAGCGTTGTCATAGCCGTAGAGGTTTGACTCGAGATGAGAACTATTAACGATAGTGGTCAGGTCAGTAGCGTTGTAGGGAGTGCGCGTCAGGAGAATGGGGGCGTTCTTTGCACCCTTGGGTATCAGGATGACGGTGTGCAACTTGATACCGTCGCGCATGGGTATCATCACTTCACGCCTGACATGATCAAATCCATAGTTGGTGGGCTCTAATTTGGCGGGGGTCTCAGTCGGCAGCGTTTGGGAATTCTGGCCCAACACTAGACCGGCCAACAGGGTTATCGAAATCAGGCTCAGGGCGCGAACACTGTTTGTAATCATCGTTTTTCCTTTGGATTTTCGTCGGCGAAGTTTCCGTGCATCCTGGTAGGAATAGGCGGCCAGCATAATTTTTGACTATCCAGGCTTCCGTTGGAATTTGAGCTCCTCACTGATACCAAACTCTGTACGCAAGATCAAAGCGTAATCAGCTTCATTCGCCAGCAGGCGTTCCTGGCGTACGCCGCTGCTGGTGGTCGTAATCAGCTTCATCTCGCTCAGGGTGATCCTTCCTTCCGGCGTGGCTCGCGTACAGACGCGCCCCTGAGTGAAATGTGAGAGGGGCGACGTTTGGTGAAAGTGACAGCGAGCGACGTAAGCGGCATAACTGTAAGGGTGAAGCTGGAAGCGATATTGGCTGGTCCAGGCATCACTTAGACGTCGTTGTGCCAAAATAAAGTGATCACCTTCCTGAGCTATTTGATATGAGCTTTCTCCCTGAACCTGCTCGCCGCGATAATCGAGCAACAGCGGTTCGCGAAACGAATCACCGAAGCCGACGTCTACCAGCCAGCGCTCAGCGAGTGTCACCAGTAGTGTCATGTGATCAAAATCCGGCCCAAAGCCGCCTCCTGCAGTGGCGACCCCAGCCGAGAGCATGCTTACCTTGAAACCCAGCGCGCTCAGGAACGTGGCAAAAAGACCATTCAATTCGTAGCAGAAACCGCCGCGTTTCCGCGTGACGACCTTGGCAAATAAGGCATCGTCTTCGAGGATGATTGGTTGTTCGCAATGAATGCTCAGATTCTCAAACGGTACCGTCAGCAAGTGCGCCACCTGCAGGGCCCGCAGCGTTGCGGCGGTTGGCTCCAGCGAGCCCCGATAGTCGATTCGTTGCTGATAGGCCAAAATGTCCATGGGCTTGTTATCGTCAGACCAAATTATGGCGCCCGCTCGAGCCGGGTCAGTCGGATCCTGTGTGACTGCATGAAACAACCTAACAATCGCATGCCTTTTGAATCCGCACAACCGGATATTTCGTGGGAACAACGTGTGCGCACTTAATCGCCTTCGGAATTCCATTGCTAAGGGCCGCATGCGATAATCCCAAAACTCGATTTGGAGGGCCAATACATGTTGTGGAAGGGTCAGCGTCAGAGCGATAACATTGAGGATCAGCGTAGTGCCATCGGACGTGGCGGCCTCGCAATTGGAGGTGGATTGGGCGGTCTGGTCGTACTAATCATCGCCTTGCTTCTGGGTGCGGATCCGCGTCAGCTACTGCAGCCGAACCCAGGAGGAGATCCTTCCGGAGGCACACGGACTTCTCGGCCGACCAATGCCGCGGAAGATGAACTTAAGCAGTTTGCTTCTGTCGTATTGGCTAGCACCGAAGATGTTTGGACAGACATCTTTCGGCGCTCCGGCCGCCAGTACAGCCAGCCCAGGCTTTTGTTATTCAGCGGCCAGGTCCGGTCGGCCTGCGGCAATGCCGACGCCGCAGTCGGGCCTTTCTACTGTCCCGGCGACCAAAAGGTCTATCTCGATCTCTCCTTCTTTCAGGAATTGCAGACACGGTTTGCCGCCCCCGGAGATTTTGCGGAAGCCTATGTGATTGCCCATGAAGTGGGACATCATGTGCAGAATCTGCTCGGCACCATGGACAGAGTTGATCGGGAGCAACACCGGCTGAGTAAAGCGGAAGCCAATCAGCGATCCGTGAGACTGGAATTGCAGGCTGATTTTCTGGCGGGCGTTTGGGCGCATTATGCGCGGCAGCAGGGGATTCTGGAACCAGGCGACATTGAAGAGGCGCTGGGCGCAGCCAGTGCAGTTGGCGACGATAGACTACAGCGCGCGAATCAGGGTTATGTCGTCCCGGATTCTTTCACCCACGGTTCCTCAGAACAAAGGATGAGATGGTTTCGCAAGGGCCTGGAAACCGGAGATGTGCGACAGGGTGACACCTTTGGCGTCACCAACGTTGACTACCGTCTGGATCACAATCCCAGGCTTCCGCGCCGGCGCTAGTTGGACCCACAACACTTCTTGTATTTCTTGCCGGAGCCGCAGGGACAAGGTTCGTTCCGTCCCGGGCGCGGGGCGTCGTACCTGACCGTGGGATTCTTCAATTCATCACCGGTGACAAAACGCCATTTCCCGTCTTCACGTTCAAACAGGCTCTTTTCTCTGTGGTTCTGTTCTTTTCCGTGCTGCGTGAATTGGGCGGCGAAGGACACCTGGGCCTGATCGTTACCGAGATCTTTAGTGTCGAGAATCTGGAACCCATGCCACGTAGAGGTCTGTGACCATTCGGTAGTGTCTTGAACATTCACTTCTCGGCGAGTGCGGGAATGGGTCGAGGCTACGATAAATTCGATTGCCCCAGTGGCAAAAGCAGAATAGCGTGCGCGCATCAGTTCAGCGGCGGTTTCAGCTTCGCGATCGCCTTTGATTACAGGTTCGCAGCAGGCGGCAAACGTCGCGCTTGAGCCACAGGGGCAGGGTTGATTGTTGTCGGTCATGAACAGCTTCCTTATCTGACTCTGTTGTCATCGAAACGGCACGCTGGAAGCGTGCGGTCCCAGGTTAGACATCTACTGGTAAGCCTTCCATTCGCATGATCAGCAAAGCATTGGTAGTCGGGCACGGTCCCGGTCGCAGCCGGTAGTCGAAGACCATTTTGCCCTCGCGCACGTCATCGCGGAAGTGAAAGTTGGCGATGTTCGGAATCTCATCTGCCAATTTGATCAGCTCCAGATCGTGCGTGGCGACTATTCCCACCGTACTGCGATTGGCCAGTGTCCGGATGTACGCACGACTCCCAATTAACCGTTCGCGGCTATTGGTGCCGCGAAAGATTTCATCGATCAGGAACAGTAACGGCAAACTGACCGCGATCTCTGTGGCGAAAAGCAGCGCCTTCAGCCGCTTCACTTCCGCATAAAAATAGGAGAAGCCGTCCTGCACCGAATCGCTCACCTTGATACAGGTGAAGACCCGAAACAAAGAAATGCATAGTCGCTCAGCATTCACTGGAGCCCCGGCATAGCCCAGACAAAGGTTTACGCCGACGGTTCTGAGAAAAGTGCTCTTGCCGGCCATGTTCGATCCGGTGAGGACGGCAATCCTGTGCTGCTCGCCTGACTCAAAGTCATTGCATACTTTCGCGCCCGGCTGCAGCAGCGGGTGTCCGAGCGCGCGGGCCTCAAAGACAGAGTCCGCCACCGTAATTTCCGGGAATACATATCCCGGATGCAGGTAGGCAAAGTTCGCCAGGGAATTCAAAGCCTCAAGCTCGTGCCAGGCATCCAGCCAACGCGGCAAAAGGTGGGCGACCTCCCGCTGTAAAAGCAGCAACCGGTGACTGAAGTAGAAATCCCAGGGAACGAAAGCATGGATCAAAAGCCAGAGCAAGGCATTGGTCCGCAGGCCCAAAGCCGATGCGAGTCTTCCCAGTCGCTTGAGCTCGGCAGAAGGCCGCTGCGCCTTGTCGGTGAATGGCTCGCAAATCTTCGCCAGACCGGGAGTGTTGCCATACCTGCGTGCTTCCAGATATTGAAAGACCCTGCGAAACCGCAGCAACGCCTTCTCCAGTTCCTGTAACTCATCCCAGGCAGTGGCTATCTGACCGTACTTGCTGATCATTACGCCAAGGTACAAAAGGAACACAATCGGCCAGATCGCCGGCGCCAGTCCAAAGAGGTTAAGGACAAAGAGGGTGATGTTCAGAGCAGCCAACAGGGCAAGCAGGCGCACTGTTGTTAACAACGAGGCTTTGCCAACATCTGGCTGGATCCAGGCGACTAATTTATTTGACTCCCATCGATCTGGTTCCCCAACCTTCTTTCCCCTCGCATCACTGCCGGTAATTGCGGAAAAAAGCTGCAGCTTGTCGCGGAAAAGAGAATGACCGCTGAGTTCTCGGACGAGTGCTTGTCTATCTTTTATGACCAGCGGATCGGGGACGGTGTTCAGCAGCCACGATCTCAACCGCTCGCTGCCCTCGCTGGTGACAGCGCTGTCCAGCAGCCGGTGCAGCGACCGCGCGCCAGTTATGTCAAGATCGGTTTCGAAAGGATGGCCTGGTACGGCCGCCGCCTCAACTGAGCGAGGCAGATGGTCCCAATCCAGACGGATTCGCGCCATCTGAGTTTGCTTGATATTCATCATCACAGAGTTGCGCGCAATGCTTTCCCTGACTCGGCGGTGATAAAAAGCTACGAGCGAGAATGTAACCACCCACAAGCCCGCTAAAACCCACCCGGCAAACGCGCCAAAGTAACGGCAAAGGAAGAGACTCAACAAGCCGCCCGCGAGGAAGATAAATCTGCGGATGGTCCAATATTTCCTGCTGATCAGCTCAAGCTGCGCCGTGCGTCTTTCCAGCCTGGCAACCATTTTCCCAAGGCTCTGTAAACGATCCGTGTTGATTAACGTTTCGGCTCTCATTCGCTCCCGTTGATCCGCTCAAACTCACTTCGTAGTTTCAGCTTAAGGCCTGAGCAGCACAAACCAAAGTGCGCAGATTTCCAGCAGCACGGGCCTAAACCCTAACCCGGCTCTCGCTGGAGGTACTTTGAACAATCAGCTGGAAGTTTTACTGGAACCCTCCGGCCAGGTAACGCGAGGGGATTTCGTAGTCGCCCAGGCTTTTGCTACCAGGCGACGGCATAGCGACCGCGGCGCGGGTCGGCGCCTGCCGACGACACGCGGGTCTGAGAGTTGTAGACGATGACGGTGGGCGACGAAAGCGTGCCCCAGGCGGTCTGAACCTTCACTTTGTGTCCCCGCTGAATTAGCTCGGCCGTCGCCTTTTCCGCGATCCGAGATTCTAAATTTAGTACTCCCGCCAGAAACTCGTGATCGTCGAAAGAACTGACATAGTGCTGGGTGTCAAACCGCGGCGCTTCGACCGCTTCCTGCGGGTTCATGCCAAACTCAACGATGTTTAGGAATACCTGCAGCAACGCCTGATCCTGGTTGTCGCCGCCGGGCGTACTGAGGACCATATAAGGCTGCCCGTGGTGCAATACGATGGTTGGTGTAAGTGTAATCCGCGGGCGTTTGCCGGGCGCAATAACGTTCGGGCTACCGGCGTCCGTCAATGCCGACTGCAGGCGCTGGCCCATCAGTACGCCCGTGTTGCCGGCGACAACCGCCGGCAGCCAGGCGCCACTCGGCGTGGCGCTGAACAGGTTGCCATCTTTGTCGACTACGTTGACACAGGTGGTGTCGTTGGCGCGCTCGCTCGCGGGAACAGAGGAAGTATGGCCCACACTCTGCGTGGCTCCAGCCAACAAGGGCTTCATGTTTAGCGGATCACCAGGTTGTTGCGACAGGGATGCGTGCTCCTTCACAATCAATCCTCGACGCATGGCTGCATAGTCCTTGGAAAGCAACTCGCGCATCGGAATCCTGACGAAGTTAGGATCGCCATAGTAGCGATCGCGATCGGCAAACCCGAGCTTAAGAGCTTCAGTAACCGTGTGCACATAATCGCCTGAGTTGTGGCCCATCGCTTTTAAGTCAAAGCCTTCAAGCAGATTCAAATCTTCGAGCAGGGCTGGTCCCTGGGTCCAGAACCCGGCCTTGTAAACTTCGTAGCCTCGATACTCTGTCTTGACCGGTTGACCCACCAGGGCATGAAACTCTGCGAAGTCCGCAGCGGCCAGCAAGCCACCATGGGTTTGCATGTAGTCACCGATTCGCGCGGCGATAGGGCCCTGATAGAAATAGTCGCGCGCTGCCTTGAGCCCGGAGTGACGGTCCTTTCCCGCTCCGCGTTTTTCCGCGGCGACTATCTCTCGCAGGGTGCGCGCCAGATCAGCCTGCACGAAGATATCTCCGACTTGCGGCGCGGCGCCGCCGGGCAGGAATATGCGTTTCGCATCGGGCCACTGAGAAATAATCGAAGCGCGCGTCGTGATGTACTGCACGCGCAATTCATCTATCGGAAAACCATCCGCCAGTTCAATGGCGGGCTGCATCACCTCAGCGAGCGACTTCGTGCCAAACTGATCGAGCGCCGTCACACAGGCGTCAAGGACCGCCGGCACCGTCGCGGGCAGGGGACCGGTTGAAGGAATCAGTCCGGATTTGGCGCCGGCCATGGTGGCCATGACTGCCGCGTTGTTGCGGACCGTGCGCGAATCGGGTGCAGTCGTAGCGTTCTCCTGATCCCGGACTTGTGCGCGATTTAGGAAAAACTCTCGCGTAGCTTTCAGTGGCGCCTGTCCCATACCTTCGACCACAGCTACGTCTTTGCCCTGCAACTTGATTAAGATGGGAACTTCGCCACCAAAGGAGAAATGGGAGAACTCTATTACAGATGCAGCGAGAATCGTGGCCACACCCGCATCCACGGCATTGCCGCCTTGTTGCAGAATTCGCAAACCCGCCTCCACCGAGAGCGGGTGTCCACCGGCAACCACTCCCCGTTTACCTCTGACCACTGGTCGAAATGTGTCGCCGCGCACAGTTGGCCATGGGCCCATGAAACCGCTTAGAGCAGTCGCAACCAGTCCAATGATAAGGGCGTTAGTTTTAACCAGACGCATGAATCGCACCTCCCCAAGCGGAAAATGGAATGAAGCAAAGCATTCATATTCCGATTTTCGAGTGGAGTCAACGTTGAGCCAGCGGACGGAGGCAGGCGCGAGTAAGACAAGGAAATGGGCGCTGACCTCCCCCGTGGTCAGCGCCCATTGCCTTTATCTCAGTTCTCCATTGGAGAATTAACGATGGCCCATATTAAACCTCCGCCAAGCTCCATGGTTGCAATGGCCTTACAAAGCCTTCCCATCGCTGTAACGAAAGTGTGGCAAATGTATGCTAGAGCCCGGCGACGCTTGCTCGATTGGAAGTAAGCCGCGAAACTCTACTGTGAAGAGAAGAAAGGGACAATTTTTGATGACTAAACAGGCAGGGTACGGTTCATGGAAGTCTCCGATTACTTCGGAGTTCATCGTCTCAGAGGCGGTTGGGTTGAGCCAGCCTCTCCTTGACGGGCAGGATATCTACTGGATTGAAATGCGGCCGTCGGAGGGCGGGCGGCTGGTGATTGTGCGCCGAGACGCCTCCGGTGCAACCTCCGATGTTAATTCCGCACCATTCAATGCGCGGACTAGAGTGCACGAATATGGCGGCGGAGATTATCTGGTCCGGAACGGCGCTGTCTATTTTTCCAACTTCGCAGACCAACAGGTTTATCGACAGCATGGTGAGGAACAACCGCAGCCGGTTACGGGCGGCAAAGACATGCGCTATGCGGATTGTATTTTTGATCCGGCACGAAACCGTCTGATCGGTGTCCGCGAGGACCACGGAAACTCTGATTCCGAACCAGCTAATGTGATAGTCAGCATTAAGCTGAGCGATCAGTTAACTGAGGGCACAGTGCTGGCCGGCGGCAACGACTTCTACTCTTCCCCACGGCTCAGTCCCGATGGCTCGTGGCTGGTCTGGCTAACATGGAACCACCCGAACATGCCCTGGGATGGAACGGAGTTATGGCTCGGGAAGCTTGGGGCTGACGGAGCCGTGGCCGCGAGCCGTTGCGTCGCTGGCGGCCTGGGCGAGTCTATCTTTCAGCCTGAATGGTCGCCGGACGGACAGTTATATTTCGCTTCCGATCGTAGTGGCTGGTGGAATCTGCACCGCTTGAGTGACACCGGCGCAGTCGAGCCGGTTTGTTCCTTGTCAGCCGAGATTGGTATGCCGCAGTGGGTATTTGGCATGTCGTTATATGCCTTCGCGGGTGAGGGGCAAATTGTCTGCAGCTACATCGAGCGCGGAATGTCCAACCTGGCAATAATCGACACGGCAACGGGAAAACTAACCCGTCTGGAAAGTCCTTACACCGACATACAGTACGTGAGTGCTTCAGCGCACAAGGTTGTTTTTCGCGGCGGTGCGCCCGCCCGGCCGGCAGCGATTGTACAGCTGGATCTGGCGACGATGCAGTTTGAGGATTTGCGCCAATCGATGAGTGTCGAGATTGATCCTGGCTACATCTCTGTCCCCGAAGCGATCGAGTTTCCGACCGCAGGTGGGCTGACCTCTCATGGCCTATTCTATGCACCGCGGAATCGTGATTATGTTGCGCCGGATGGGGAACGTCCGCCACTGCTGGTGAAGAGTCATGGAGGTCCAACATCGGCTGCCTCCTCCGCGATGAGCCTGGCTATTCAATACCTAACCAGCCGCGGCATCGCTGTGTTGGACGTCAATTACGGCGGCAGTACCGGTTACGGCCGCGCCTATCGCGAGCGCTTGCAGGGGCAGTGGGGCGTTGTCGACGTGGATGATTGTGTGAACGGAGCGCGCTATCTGGTCGAGCGCGGCGCCGTGGATGGCGACCGCCTCACGATCAGTGGTGGCAGCGCCGGCGGCTACACGACCCTGAGCGCGCTGACGTTTCGCAAAGTATTTAAGGCAGGCGCCAGTCATTATGGAGTGAGCGACCTCGAAGCTCTGGCGCAGGACACACACAAATTTGAATCCCGATACCTTGATGGTCTGCTTGGTCCTTATCCTGAGCGTCGCGATCTCTACATCGCCAGGTCTCCTATTCACTTCACCGAGCAGTTGTCTTGTCCGGTAATTTTTTTTCAGGGATTGGAAGACAAGGTAGTACCCCCCAGCCAGGCGGAGTTGATGGTTGCCGCGCTGCGCGCCAAGGGGCTTCCGGTCACCTACATTGCGTTCGCCGGTGAGCAACATGGATTCCGGCAGGCCGAGAACATCAAGCGCGCGCTTGACGGTGAGCTATATTTCTATTCCCGTGTGTTTGGTTTTGAGCTGGCTGATCAGGTCGAGCCAGTCGTGATCGAGAACCTTTCAGACTAGCGTATGGAGTACCGCCTTCAGGCGAGCTTTCTTACCGCTAAAGCCCGCCTGAAGGCGGCACTCTGTACCCCTGTTACGGACGTTGCCTTATCTCCCGCACTCGGCGTTGCTGTGCGAGACGACGGTGCTGAATCTCCGCTGATACTCGGTGGAAGTGATGAACGAACAGACCATCCCGCGATAGTTCTGCGGATTGTTGTTCAGCACGTTGAGCCAGAACGTATTGCCTTCCGCGTCCGGACTGCGGCGCAGGTAGGCAAAGTACTGCATGGCCACGAATGCTTGATTGGAGACAGCGTGGGCAAACGTGTCGTTGTCTACCAACTGGCGCACCACCAAAGCGCGACTGGCATTCAGGCTGGCGCCTTCGTTGTAGCGATTGATTAAGGCCGCTCGTTCGCTCCCCAGATTCACGCCCGCAGAGTCGTTCATGGTTTGCAGCAGGGCATCGACAAAAGCTTCCGCTGATGTCTTACCCTGATACTTGTCAGTGAACTCGGCACGCTGCACGAAAGCGTCGGCAAAGGCAGTCTTGCTCGCTTCCAGGTTTGGACCGCCGACAACCTGAGTGCGATCGGCAGCGAACTCGCTGTAGCGAAGCTGGCGGCCCAGCGCGCCCTTGTAGAGGCGGAAAACGAACGAACCTGTGTCTGCAAATTCCTGCGACAGGAAGAAAGCCGCCGAGACGTCGATGCGTTTCGCGCGCACGCAATCAGCATCACCGTTACAGGAGTTGATCTGGTCGCTCCAGTAGTTGAACCCCGGAGCATCGGGTTCGCGGCCAAGGAAGTCGAGATACTGTTGCCGCACAAAGTATTCGGACGTGTCGATGGCGTTAGCGACGATCGCGGCATCAGGCGCTGCGGTGAAGGTCGCATCGGTCCTGCTCCCTACCAGCGAAAACGATCTGTTCGCGGGCGAAAAGTGATAGTTCACAAAAGCGGGAGTAACCGTATAGAAACCGCTGGTTTCTAAGCTGTCGAAGCGATAGTTGCCATTGGCATCGGTTATAGTTGTGCCGAACGACTGGCCGGAGAGACTCATAATCACGCCGCCAAGTGGTAAACCGTTCGAGCCAGTGATGCGACCACTGATCGCCCCATTGGCCGCGGTCGGTGCGTTTGAGTTTAGCGTCCACGCTGAGAACTGCGTAATCCCAGCTCTCGTGACCGCTTTGTTTACGGTATCGACCGCGCCTGTGCGTCCCTGTAAATTCCAGGTGCTGCTCCCGCTGTTAAAGCGCCAGAGCTGCAGACTACCCTCCGTATTGCCATTCAGTTCTCCCGCCAGGTAATGCAGCTTTAAGGTTGCGGAAATGCCGCTGCCGCCGTTGGGCGTAATGGTGTAGGTGCGCTTTACTGCATTTGGAAATCCCATTGAACCGGAAGGCTCGGCTTTGACAAGGTTGACGTTGATGTCGGTCGGCGCGGTGCCTGAGTCGATTGAAATTGTGTTGAAGGGATTACCAAAACTGAGCGCGCTGCCGCCGGACACAAAGCCCGTGCGCTTGACGTTGCCCACCACGTCGGTTGTGCCGCTGGAAGTCGCGGTGTTGGGCATCGTCAAGGTGAACGCGCCAGTGTTGAGATCGCCTAAGGTCAAGGCGAGGCTGCCATTAACCGTTGTATCTCCACCCAAAGCCACGCCGGCCGCGTTGTTCACCGTTAGGTTGTTGTAGGTAAGCGCTCCGGCAGTTTGCGCGCCGGAGCCATTGTAGTTGAACGTGCTGTTATTGAGATCAGCAAACGTATTCAAAGCAACCGCGCCGGTCACATTTACGATGCCGTTGACAACGGAACTATTTGTCACCGTCAGTGTGCGAGGGCTGGTTACGGTCAAGGTTCGATTTGAAGCCACAATCAGGCCGCTGATGGTCACGTTGGAGGCGCTGATGTTGGGTTCATTCGTAACCCCTGTGGACGGAATTATCGCCGTATCGGCGGCCCCCGGAGCCCCGCTCGGATTCCAGTTGCCGGCTGTGTCCCAATCCGCGCTGGTAGCGCCGGTCCAGCGTTTTTGAGACGTACAACAAGTGACGGGCGTAATCACCAGTCCAAAGGCCCGCAGCGTACCGGTGTCAACCGTCACCAGGTCCGCGACGTTTACTGTCCAGGTACCATTCGGATTCTCTCCGTCAAAAAGTGAAAGGGGTATGGCAGGTTTGAAACTGCCGGTCATGCCAGCCGTGCAGTTGTTATCAATAACCACGCCGCCGGCGGCCTCGTCATCAAGAACAGTGTTGAAGAAATTGTCGTTCGAACAATTGCCATTCCCACCGCCGCTGTCAATGCGGTTAATAAGGGTTGCAGTTGACCCTTGCGGTGATGTTAGCTTCAGGACCACATCTCCAACCCAGGTATGGTCGAGCCCTGACGAGCCGGTCACGGCGCTCGTTCCATTCAGGCGAAAGTCCAGGTCAGCAATGTTTCCCGTAAAACCGCTCACCACCACTGTGGCGTTGGCGCCCGTTGCGCTGCCGTCTGGTATGGCGACGGGGGCGCCGCTGTAAGTAACGGTCGTTGGACTTCCAGCCGTTGAACTGACAGGCATGGTGTAGGTGACCGTGCCAAAGTTTGACGCTCCATCCGTGAGCACCAATGAGAGCGTGATGGTGCTGCCGCAAGTCAAATCCGCATCGGTAACGAAAGTAAAGGGCCTTGAGACGGCCGCGCCGCCTGCCGTTACTACACCGTAGTTCTGCGGCGCACTGACGCCAATCACTCCGCCGGTCCTTTGTAAGGTACCCACCAGATTCGATGTGTTAGGCGCCACGATGTTCGACACAGGCAGGTTGACTGTCACAGTTTCGCCCGGATTAACTGCGCTATCGGCAGGCGAGCAGCTCTCGCTGACGATCGATGCTGCGCCGGAAGCAAGGACGGGTCCGGCGATGCACATACTGACTGGCGTGTTCATCGCATTGGAAACGGCGATAACCTGCGGCGTAGCAGAGACCCCATTTTTAGTCGCCGTGACTGTGTAACTGCCCGGGGCTGCCGAAATGCTTGAAACCAGATTGCCCGCCCCGTTGGTGAGGCGAAAAAAGCCGCCAGGATTTGTTCCCACCGTCGCACCGCTTATCGGCGCCCCGGAACTGCAGGACGTGACGTTTACTGAAATAGTTCCTTTGAGCGCGTTTGTACATCCTGGGAATTTGAAAGTCCCGATACGCGTACTCCATTTGAACGGATTGTTGGTGGCAGTGCCATTGTTTGCTGAGTCGCGCCATTCTTGGGTGTACCAGAAGCTACAATCATCCACCGGGTCAACGGTCATATTGCTGTAATCGCCCCAACGACTATTCGTCGCTGATTGGGATCCAGTACTGGCGAACATCGTCGCTTCGCCTTCGTTCATTGTGCCCGCTGCAACCATGCCTCCCGATCTCCCTGCCCAAACAATGTCGGGAAACTCGGTCGCGCCCGGGCCTGAACGCGAAAACCCAAGGGCCAGGTTGCCATTATTGTCCTGCGCGATACTGCCCATCCAACGATTGCGCCCGGTGCCGCTTACTGCGTCGGGCGCGTGGGTGCCCTGATCAAAGACGCTCATCGCTCCCGCGCCACTGCGTCGCAATTCCTCCCAACGGATAGCGGCTTGATATGTGCCTGCAGTGGAAGGAGCCACACCGCTTACGTTGACCGTATAGTTCATCACATACGAGTTCGTTGGACTCGCAATTGTACCCAGATTGCGATAACCCACCCGGAACATCATGTTCGAGCCAAGTGCATCAAGATTGTGTGAAGCAGTGGCCGGGGCTGGCTGTTCAATGTCCAGACGTCCCGATGGATTTCGCGGATCGAAAGCGGCTACTGGAAGTGCAGCTAAGGTCGTGAAAGTCGAACTTGCAGGAGTCGTATAGTTCGGAACAAATTCATACGGGATCAGGCTGTCAGTGCCACCAAACTCATCGGCATCATATCTAAAAAACATTTCAGGCGTGCCGGCGGCGGGCGGCATGTAACCGTCAATGTCGGCAGGGAGATGTCCAAACGAGGCGGCAACGGAAAAATAGATGAAGTTTGCCGTGGGGTCCCCCACTAACATCTTGTTGCGGTTGAAGGCGAAGAAACCGCCTTGCACATAAGCAGTGCCTGCATCATTGAATTCGTGGGTAGCCAGATAATAGCCGTCCGTCCAAACGCCCCAATGGGGATAGTCAGGGAAATTGTTGTTTGGCCCTTTGAAGGCGTAAGCGAAATAGGCGCCTGTCGGGTCGCCTGTTTGCGAGACGGCCATGCACTGGTAAAAAGGCGTGCCGACATCGCCACCGTCATCCGTGAGCGCAAACTGTGAAATCAGCCAGCGGTCAGCCATGGGGTCGTAGTTGACAATGATATCGCCGTTGTCACGCAGGCGGCACTTGTTGTTGGCGGGTAGCCCGGCAAAAAGAGAGCTGATTCTTAACGTTGACCCCAGGGCGACCCCGGTCTTATCGAAGACCTGGAACACACCGAAGTTGGTGGCTTGTACATAATGGCTGGGACCAACATCACCCGCGGTGTCAGGCGGCATTGAAGTTGTGCCAAAGGTCGTCAACAGGTTATTGCTGAGAATTCCGGTAAAGGTTAGAGACGGACCCGGCATTACCTGCGGCGCGTCTCTTGCAAAGATGCGACTTTTTTCCGCCAGAGCATCTGGCGATTTCCAACTGTCAGCCCATGCTTCAGGAACCGTCCTATCGACTTCGACTTCGTTGTTTTCGTTATCTTCGATCGTAATTCCGTCCCCTGGAGGTTTGGGTCCATGACGAAATTCTTCCGTGTCCCTAATCGGGGGCGTGACACCGAAAGCCTCGGCTGTCATCGAGATGGGGCCCCTGGGGGTGGGATCAGCGTTCCGGTCGAGTTGGACGACTCGGTCTCTCCCTTCCTGCTGTTTTTCTTCCTGGGCTCTGCCTTTGGGTGCAGTCTTGGATTTGCCAGCAGTTGTCTTTATGCCGGCAGCAGCACGCTGCGCACTGACGGAATAACCAATTAACAAACATGCACATGCAATCAGGCCGATCAAACCCAATAGTCTCTTGCTTGGCAACATAATGATCTCCTTGCGAACAACGGCTGGACTTGAAAGTCCTTAGCTCATGTCCGGGCAAAGTAGCAACGGGAAGGTTGTCTCAGAAAATCGTCCGATTCAGCGATTACACTACTCCGGCACGTGTACTCTTGTAAGTGCTGCGGAGTAATTGGCTAGCTTCTCGAAAACCCAAAGGCACTTTTCGGAACCGAAGTGCGACGCCGGGATCAATTCTGGCCACCATAATTAGGGTGGCCCTAATTTTGTAACCGCTTGGTGACTATAGTCAAGGAAATTTCGGAGGATCCAGCGAAGAGCTACAAGCGTTCAGAGTACCGCCTTCAGGCGGGCTTTCCTTAGCGCTGGAAGTACGCCAAAAGCCGGTACTCTGAACGCCTGTTCCCTGGGGTGTTACTGCATCGGACTGTCGGCCGCGGAGGCGGCGCCGCCACCGTGATCACCGCCGCGTACCACACCGCTCTGGTCGACAAAATAGGACAGGCGGCCATGCTTGCCGTATTCAATTGGAGTAGCTGTGGCCTCGAACTGATTACCTGATACTGAAACCTCAAATCGATACCCATATCTATCGAGTGGTTCTCGGGCAATCAACTTTGCCTCGATCAGTTTGTCGAGTGAACCATAGCTGCCCTTTCCGGTTGTCGATTGATATGTCGCTTCAGCGCTGACGATCATGCGCAGCATGCTCATCGCAATAGCTTCGTTCATCTCGGGGGGCGGTTCTTTTGTTGCGGAAGCCGCTCCCGCTACGCTCGCCAGCACAAACGACTTGGGCAGATGAAGTTCGTGAATGGCGCCGTAACCCTCGTTTGCATAAGCATAGGTCATCGGCTGCGGCGTTGGATTCAGTCGCAGCAGATATTCACGCATGGCTGGGGCAATAGTTTGTTTGGGATCATGTGCCGCCTTTGTATAACTCGCCATCAGTTCAGGCGACACGTATATCTGGCCCACGAGGTCACGTGGCTGCCAGCGAGTGTAGTCGCGAAAGGCGCTGTTTGCCGCCAGCGTTTGATGATTGGTGTGGCTTTCCATGACTCGGCGCACGGTGGGAGTGGTGGAAATCACCAGAAAGTCATCGATAAAGGCGTAGGCAAACGCCCCCGCAAAATCAACCATCTCGCTATCGCCGACTTTCACCGGGGCGCCAATCATGTTTGCCGCTCCGATGCCCAGCCCGTCGAGCACCTTGGGCACCAGGCGGCGCGCGGCTTCCCGATCTCGCACAGCGATCAAGACCATTGGGCTTGTTTGCGCGTCACGCTGTTTCTGCAACTTATCTTCTTCAATTTGTTTTGCATCAGGAGAAGGTTTGGGAGTCGATCGCGGCGCCATCATGATGCCAAACCCACTCAGCCCCTGCAGCGTTTTCATCGAACTGGCAAAGGATATCTCGTTCCCCAACATTGGAAGCAGATCGTCT